>Ga0208370_100010_pt1 | contig 93450 bp, 92 predicted proteins | sample Subbio12Jun_QV11_FD_184822 | JGI IMG/M metagenome (GOLD analysis project Ga0208370, IMG submission 184822) | Serpentinite rock and fluid subsurface biosphere microbial communities from McLaughlin Reserve, California, USA -CR12Jun_QV11 (SPAdes) | ecosystem: Environmental > Terrestrial > Deep...
CCGAGCGCCGCGCGTGAGGGCAGGACGCCCGATCGCGCGGGAAGCAGGTGGCCCGATCCGCCGACAGGCTCGCCCTCCCGAGGCCGAACGATCCGATCCGCCGACAGGCTCGCCCCACGAGGTCCGGCAGTTCGATCCGCCGCCAGGCTCGCCCTGCCGAGCGCACCCTTCCGAGCGCACTTTCCTTACCGTGCCTCCAGCGCCCCCGTGCCCCACAGGCGCGTCGGGGTCGGTGCGGCCGGTGGATGCCAGCACCAGTGCCAGGGTTCGAAGACGATGCCGTGAGGGTTGTCGCGCGGGTAGCTCAGGGCGAAGCCGAACTCACCGGCACGGCGCTGCAACCAGTCGAAGGCCGGCGTGGCCGCGAAACCCTCCTCGGCCGCCGGCTCGCCCGGCGTGCCGAGGTCGAGCGCCCTTCCACTGTGGTGCTCGGAGTGCCCCGGTGCGGCGTTGACCCGCAGCACCGCCTCCAGCGCCAGCCCGCGGGCCAGCTTGCGGACCACGATGCCGCGCTGGTGGGCATGGCTGCGGTAGCCGGAGATCGCCTCCAGCACGATGCCCTCGCCCATGGCGGCTTCACGCATGCCCCGCCAGGCGCGGGCGGCCGGGGCCAGCAGCCACAGTGGGCGACGCCAGCGGTCGCGGCCGGCGAAGTGCAACACCCGCGGCTCGGCGTGGAAGGGCAGGCCGCTGGTCGCTGCGTAGTCGGCCGGCAGGCCGAGGGCGGCGTTGTCGGCGAGGACGGCATCGCCGGGCAGTTCGCCGGCGGCGAGGGCCGCCGGGTCGCGGGCGTCGAGCAGGTCGAGGGCGGCGATCGCGGCCTCGAGGCCGGGTTCGCGCACGAGGCCGGGCAGCAGCGGGCGGATGCCGCGCCGGCCTGCCGCCGCGAGCCAGCGGCCGTCGTGCTTGCGGCGCAGCACGGTGGTGGCTGCGGCGATGGCACGCGCCTCGGTGTTCGCTTTCGCCCGGCACAGCCGGGCCGGCCACAGTTCGATCGCCGGGGTGTTGAGCAGCAGGAGGGGCATGCGGCGCGTCGCCACGGTCCGATCGGCCTTCTTTCCACTCACGGCGGCGAGCTGAAGCGCGACATCCCGGACACGAGGCGGACGATGAGCACCGAGACCAGGGCGACGAACGCCAGGATGGCGATCGCCAGCATGGTTTCGGGCAGCAGGGCCACTGCCACGCCGAAGCCCAGCTGCAGCAGGCCCAGATGGATCAGGCCGTTGCCGGCATGCCGGGCCAGTCCGGCCTTGTCGCGCACCTTGTTCGGATCGACCCCGGCCAGCAGGTGCAGGGCTTTCCCGCTGCGGAACCGCCAGCCGATGGCGAACAGTGGGATCGCGGCGATGGCGAGGACGAGGGCTGCGAGGAACTTCTCGGGCATGGGGACGACCTCAGGGGTGGTCAAGGGCCTTGGAGGCGGAACCGGATCATCGGGCTGGGCGTCTGCTCGCCGGCGATCCAGAGCGAGCGGCCGTCGAGGCCGAAGGCGATCGCCTCGGCCTGCGGCATCCAGGGGAAGTCGAGGCGGGCGGGGGCGGCCAGCGCCGGCGCCCAGTCGCCGTCGGCACCGCGGGTGTAGAGGTAGGCCGCGCGGTAGTTGAGCACCGCGAGGGTGCGGCCGTCCGGGCTCAGGTCGGCGGCGCTGACCTGGGCGCGGAAACGGCCGTAGACCGGGTTGCGGGCGAGATCCTCGGCGGTCGGCTGGGCGATCCCGGCGAGCAGGCCGATGCGCTCCGCCACCAGCAGGCCGTCGCCCGGCGGGCGCAGCGGCAGCCGGAACAGTTCCGGCGGCACCCGCTTCTTCGAGACCAGCAACACTTCGCCGCGCGCCGCGTCCACCGCCACCGCCTCGCAGTCGCGAGCACCGTCCGGCCAGCGGAAGCGCAGGGTCCAGGCCACCGGCAGGCGGTCGCCATCGCGTACCGTCTCCGGTTCGGCCACCACGTGCAGGGCGAGCGTCCTGCGGATGCCACCGTTGTCGCCGGTGTCGGCGATCAGCAGGTAGCGGCGGCCGTCCAGCGTGAAGGCGGCGAGGTCCTCCCAGTCGGTGTTGCGGACGCCCTCGACGAGCACGCTGGCCACCCGCTTGCCACGGCCGTCCATCAGGTGCAGTTCGGGTGGGTGGCCGCTGTCGTTGAGCACCCACCAGTGGCCGGGCTGGCGGGCGGGGGCGAGGCCGCTCGTCTCGGTGAGCCGGGCCTCGGTCATCAGCGCGGCGATGTCGGGCCCGGACCAGCCGCTGGCCGCCGGCGTGGCGGCAGTGGCGGGCAGGACCGAGGCCAGGGCGAGCAGGGCCGCCGGGAGGGAAGGGCGCATGGGGGAAGCGCGAAGCGCACGATCGGACCCCGCCAGCATCACCGCTGCGACCGGCAGTGGCAAGCCGTCGCTACACTGCGCAGCCCGTCCCGCCACGTCGCGCCCGTGAACGCACCGTCCCCCGCCGCCCCGTCGACCGTCACCCTCGGCACGCCGCTCTCGCCCCGGGCCACCCGCGTGCTGCTGCTCGGCAGCGGCGAACTCGGCAAGGAGGTGGCGATCGAGCTGCAACGCCTCGGCGTGGAAGTGATCGCCGCCGACCGCTACGCCGATGCCCCGGCCATGCACGTGGCGCACCGCAGCCACGTGCTCGACATGCTCGACCCGGTGGCCCTGCGTGCCTTGATCGAGCGCGAGCAGCCGCAGCTCGTGGTGCCGGAGATCGAGGCCATCCACACGCCCACCCTCGTCGAACTCGAAGCGCAGGGCCAGCGCGTGGTCCCGACCGCACGCGCGGCGCGCCTGACGATGGACCGCGAGGGCATCCGCCGGCTGGCCGCCGAGACGCTCGGCCTGCCCACCTCGCCGTACCGCTTCGTCGACACCGAGGCCGAGTACCGCGAGGCGGTCGCCGCGCTCGGCCTGCCCTGCGTGGTCAAGCCGCTGATGTCGAGCTCGGGCAAGGGCCAGAGCGTGGTGCGCACCGAGGCCGACATCGCCAAGGCCTGGGCCTACGCCCAGACCGGTGGTCGCGCCGGGCAGGGCCGCTGCATCGTCGAGGGCTTCATCGACTTCGACTTCGAGATCACCCTGCTCACCGTGCGCCATCGCGACGGCATCACGTTCTGCCCGCCGATCGGCCACCTGCAGGTGGACGGCGACTACCGCGAGAGCTGGATGCCGCAGCCGATGGGCGCCGCCGCGCTGGCGGAAAGCCAGCGCATCGCCCGCGCGGTCACCGACGAACTCGGCGGCTGGGGCCTGTTCGGCGTCGAGCTGTTCGTCAAGGGCGACGCGGTGTGGTTCTCGGAGGTGAGCCCGCGCCCGCACGACACCGGCCTCGTCACCCTGGCCGGGCTCGAGCTCTCCGAGTTCGCCCTGCACGCCCGCGCCATCCTCGGCTTGCCGGTCCCGGAACCGCGGGTGCTGGGACCCGCCGCCTCCTGCGCCATCGTCGCCGATGGCTTCGGGGTGCCGCTGTTCGAGAACGTCGAGGCCGCGCTCGCCGAGCCGGACACCGGCCTGCGCCTGTTCGGCAAGCCGCGGGTCGAGGGCAGCCGCCGCGTCGCCGTCACCCTGGCCCGCGGCGCCGATGCCGATGCGGCGCGGGCGAAGGCGCGGCGCGCCGCCGCGGCGATGAAGGTGCGGCTGGAGCGATAGCGCCGTCGTCGCTGTTGTCGCGGTGCCCGCGCCCTCAGCGCGCCGCCGGCAGCGCCGTGCGCGGGAGGCCCAACGCGAACGCCGGCGGTTCGCCTTCGGGGAAGCGCAGGCTGAGCTCGACCTCGAGCCGCTTGCCGCAGCCGCTCACCTCCCACATCTCGACGCGGTCGGCCAGCGCCGCGGCGGAACTGGCGTCGGTGCGCAAGGCCGGGGGCGGGGCGGGGCGCACGGTGATGCGCTCCGGCGTCTCGCAGGCCAGCAGCCGGGTCGCCACCGGCAGCAGTTCGTCCAGCACCTCGCGGCGGGTGTCCTCGTCGAGCGTCGAACCCTGCATCGGCAGGTAGGGCTCGCCGCGCAGGGTGGCGCGCAGGCGTTGGCAGGTCCAAGCCAGGGTGGTGGCCTCGGCGGCGGCATGCTGGCGCTCGCCCTGCGCCAGGATGGCGGCGTCGATGGCCTCGCGCGCTTGCCCCTGGGCGCTGGCGATGCCTTCGACCAGTGCGGCGGCCTCGGCCAGGGTGCCGGCGCGACGCTGCCGCCATTGCGCCAGCTCCTCGGCGAGCGGCGCGTCGCGCAGCTCCGGCAGGGCCTTGCAGCGTTCGACCAGCCGCGGGAACAGCAGGCCCTCGGCATGGCGTTCGACCAGCCGCTGCTGCATCCGCTCGCCGGCCGGCGGCGGCGTGGTCTCGAGTTGCAGCCAGACCATGCGGTGGTCGCTGGCGTCGATCCAGTCGGCGCCGGGCTGGCCGGGTGCCGGCCAGAACACCCCGCTGTCGAGCACCCGGAAGCCTTCCGAGGGCAGCACGTAGTCGAGTTGCAGGTTGCCCGCCCGCGGCCCGAAGGCGCCGGTGTCGTGCGCCGGGTCGCCGCGGTGGCGGGCGTTGACGCCGCCCGCGGTGCGCGCCGCGTGCACCGCGCCCTCGCTGCGCGGGAAGGCGTGGCGCAGCACCCGCGGGTGCTCGATGAGGGCGAGGATGGCGGCGCGCTGGCCGGCGCCATCGACCGGGTCGTTGTTGAGGTCGCCGGCGAGCACGAAGCGCGCGCCTGCCGGCAGGCCGCCGCAGCGGCCCTGGTCGTCGCACAGCCAGCCGGCCTCGGGGTCGTCGAGGTAATGCCGCCACAGCGCCAGTTCGTCGGCATTGCGCTTGCCGTTGCGGTCCTCGGGGCCGTCGAACACCGGCGGCGTCGGGTGCGAGGCGAGCAGGTGCACCACCCCGTCCGGCAGCCGCACCGGCACGTCCCAGTGCGACTTCGAGGACAGGCGCAGGCGCGGCCAGACCGCGTCGTCGTACCACCAGCGGCCGTCGGGATGGCGCGGCCGTTGCGCGCCCGGCAGCTCGGCCCAGCGCAGGTACTGGAAGGTGCGCACCCGCTCGACCTCGATCGGGAAGCGCGACAGCACCAGCATGCCGTACTGGCCGGGCTGCAAGCCGAAGCCGAAGCTGTCCTCGCCGTGCAGGCGGCCCTCGCCGCCGACCTGGCCGTCGCCGTTCAGGTCCATGCCGCTCGGCACGCCGGTGTTGACCGGGGCGAAGAAGCGGTAGGGGTAGTGGATGGCCGCCTCGCCGTGCTGGCCGACCTCCAGGTATTCGCGCTGGAACACGTCGGCCAGCGCACCCTCGGGGTCGAAGTCGAACTCGTTGACCAGCAGCAGGTCCGGCCGCACCCGCTGGACGATGGCGGCGACCTTGCGGCCCTGTTCGTCGGTACCGCCCCGCAGCCGGCGCAGCACGCCGTCGGCCTCGTCGCTGTAGAGCCGGGCGTTGAACTGGGCGACGGTGAAGCGGGTGGCGGCAGGGGTTTCGGCGGTGGGCATGGGCGGGGCGGAGGCCGCCGGCGCGGCGGGCAGGGCGAGCAGGGCGGCCAGCAACAGGGCGGCGCGGACCGGGGGGCGGGTCATGCGGCGGTCTCGTCGAAAGCGATCCAATGGCCGTTCCAGAGCCGCTCCAGCGGCCGGAAGCGGCGTTTGTAGTCCATCTTCGGGTGGCCCTTGAGCCAGAAGCCGAGGTAGAGGTGCGGGCGCGCCGTGGCCTGCGCCCAGGCGATCTGGGCGAGCAGGGCCTGGGTGCCGAGGCTGCGCCGGCGTTCCTCGGGGTCGAAGAAGGTGTAGACCGCCGACAGCGCGTTGGGGGTCACGTCGGTGACCGCCACCGCGAGCAGGCGGTCGCCTTCGCGCAGTTCGAAGAAGCGGGTCGGGCTCCAGTCGCCGATCAGGAACTGGTCGAACTCCGATTCCGCCGGGTCGGCCATCGGGCTGTGCGGGTGGCGGGCGGCGAGGTAGCGGGCGTAGAGCTCGAAATGCTCGGCGGTGCGCCGGGCCGGGCCCACCGTCACCACCAGTTCGCGGTTGGCGGCGGCGCTGCGGCGCTGGCCGCGGTCGGGCCGGAAGCGCGCCACCGGCAGGCGGACCGGCAGGCAGGCGTTGCAGCTCGGGCAGTGCGGCCGGTAGACATGCCGGCCGGAACGGCGGAAGCCGAGCGCCAGTGCCGATTCGTAGACCGCGCCGAGTGCCGGATCCTGCGGGTCGAGCACGAGGTCGCGGGCCTGTCGGTCCGGCCAGTAGCCGCAGGGGTGGCCCTGCGTCAAGTACACCCGGATGTCGGTCAGCGTGCCCATGCGGCGAGTGTAGTACCGGCCAGTGGCAAGGCGGGTGTCGGCGGTGCGGGGCCTTCAGGCCAGGGTGCCGAGGCGCTGGCCGAGCCGCACCGGCGCCTCGGGCGCGATCGCTTCCATCGAGGCCAGCATCGCCCGCGGGAACAGCAGCACCACGGTGCTGCCGTAGTTGAAGCGCGCCATCTCGGCGAAGCGCTCCAGCGTAACGCCCTTGCCGCGCCAGTCCTTGCGGATCACGCGGTCGGCGTAGGCCGGGATCTCCTCGCCGCTCCACACCGTCTCGACGCCGGAAACGAGGATGGCGCCGACCATCACCGCCACGAAGGGGCCTTGCTCGCCCTCGAAGTGGCAGACCAGGCGCTCGTTGCGGGCGAACAGGCGCGGGATGGCGCGTGCCGCCCACGGTGCCACGCTGAACAGCCGGCCCGGCACGTGGACGGTTTCGACCAGCGTGCCCGCGAGGCTCATGTGCACGCGGTGGTAGTCGCGCGGCGACAGATACACGTTGGCGAACCAGCCGTCGCGGTAGGTCTGGGCCTTGGCCTCGTCGGCGAGGAACTCCGCCGCGGTGAAGTGCTGGCCCTTGGCCTGGAAGATGCGGCCGTCCTCGATGCGCCCCATCTGCGCGATCCTGCCGTCGGCCGGGCAGAGCACGGCCTTCGGGTCGGGGTCGGCGACGCGCGCGCCGGCCTTCAGCGGTCGGGTGAAGAAGGCGTTGAAACTCGGGTAGCTCTCCGGGTCGGGATTCGCGGCCTCGGCCAGGTCGACCTTGAACTTCCGCACCACGCTGGCGATCAACCAGCGCTTCAGCGGCGGCCACTCCGAGCGGGCGATGCGGTAGGCGAGACCCGAGAGCAGGCGGTGCGGCAGGAGGTGTTGCAACAGGGCCGCAGGATTCACGCACCGGCCCCGGCGAGGCGGGCGAGGTCGCGGGCGACCGCCTGCGGATCGATGGTCGGGATCGCCCCGGAGCCGGGCGTGGCGCCCTCGGGCATGCGCGGCCGGATCACGCCGGCGACCCGCACCTCGGGATCGAGCACCACCATCGAGCCGCTGTGGTCCATGGTGTAGGTGTCGTCCATCGGCACCTTGCGGAACACCAGGCTCAGGCTGCTGGTGAAGGCTTCCAGCCGGGCGAGGTCGGGCTGGGTCGCGGCCACCGTCTCGGGGTGGAAATGGCGGGCATAGCCCGCGATCAGCTCCGGGGTGTCGCGCTCGGGGTCGATCGAGACGAACAGCAGGCGCGGGCGCTGGGCCTCGGGCAGGGCTTCCCAGGTCCTCTGCGCCTTCGCCATGTCGGTGAGCGTCGTCGGGCAGATGTCCGGGCAGGAGACGAAGCCGATGAACACCACGGTCCAGCGGCCGCGCAGGCTGGCGTCGGTGACCGGGCCGGCGGCCGAGACCAGCTCGAAGGACGGGATCGGCCGCGGCGTGGCGAAGGGAATGACCGCTTCCAGCGCAGGTGCGGTGCCCCTGTCGCCACGCTCGGACCACTGCTGGGCGGCCAGCAGCCCGAGGCCGGCGAAGACGGCGGCGGCGACGATGAGCAGGGTGCTGCGGTTGAACATGGCACGGGCGGGGTCGGGGCGGGGGACCAGTATACGCAGCGGCTGGCTATACTCGGGCGCTTGTCCCGTGAAGCCTGCCCTGGGCCGCCGAGCCGCATGCCTGCCGAATCCCCGACCGACGCCCTGCAGACGATCATCGACCTGATCCGCTACGGCGCCAGCCGCTTCGGCGAGGCCGGCCTGACTTTCGGCCACAGCTACGACAACGCCATGGACGAGAGCACCCAGCTGGTGCTCCACGCCCTGCACCTGCCGCACGACCTCAACCCGATCTACGGTGCCTCGCGCGTCACCGCCGACGAGAAGGCCAAGGTGCTGGCCCTGTTCCGGCGCCGCATCGACGAGCGCATCCCGGCCTGTTACTTGACCGGCGAAGCCTGGTTCGCCGGGCTGTCGTTCAAGAGCGATCCGCGCGCCCTGGTGCCGCGTTCGCCGATCGCCGAGTTGATCCTCGGCGGCTTCCAGCCCTGGATCGGCGACGTCGAGGTGTGCGACGCGCTGGACCTCTGCACCGGTGGCGGCTGCATCGCCATCGCCATGGGCCACTACAACCCGGGCTGGAACGTCGATGCGGTCGACCTCAGCCCCGAGGCGCTGTCGCTGGCCCGCGAGAACGTCGAGCGGCTGGATGCCCGCAACGTCACCCTGCACCGCGGCGACCTCTACGGCCCGCTGACCGGCCGGCATTACGACCTGATCGTGACCAACCCGCCCTACGTGACGAATGCCGAGACCGACGCCCTGCCGCGCGAGTATTCGCACGAACCGGCGATGGCGCTCCGCGCCGGCGACGACGGGCTGGATCTCGTGCTGAAGATCCTGCGCGACGCCCCGCTGCACCTGCGCAAGCACGGCGTGCTGATCGGCGAGGTCGGCGAGAGTCAGCAGCACCTCGAGCGACTGCTGCCGGACGTGCCGTTCGCCTGGATCGAGTTCAAGGTCGGGCAGATGGGCGTCTTCGCTCTGCACCACGACGACCTCGTCGCCCACCACGCCGACATCGCGCGGCTCGCCGCGACGCGGCCGTAGAGCGCGGACAAGGGATCGGACGGCGCATGGCCAGCAACACCTTCGGGCGACTCTTCGCGGTGACGACCTTCGGCGAAAGCCACGGGCCGGCCATCGGCTGCGTCGTCGACGGCTGCCCGCCCGGTCTCGCCCTTGCCCCGGAGGACTTCCACCACGACCTCGAGCGCCGCGCCACCGGCCGCTCGCGCCACACCTCGCAGCGCCACGAGGCCGACGAGGTCGAGATCCTCTCCGGCGTGTACGAGGGCCGGACCACCGGCACGCCGATCGCGCTGTTGATCCGCAACACCGACGCCAAGTCCAAGGACTACGCGAAGATCAGCGAGCAGTTCCGCCCCGGCCACGCCGACTACGCCTACTGGCAGAAGTACGGCATCCGCGATCCGCGCGGCGGCGGCCGCAGCTCGGCGCGCGAGACCACCATGCGCGTGGCCGCCGGCGTCATCGCCAAGAAGTGGTTGCGCGAGCGCTTTGGCGTCACCGTGCGCGCCTGCGTCAGCCAGCTGCACACGATCACGCCGAAGGCCTGGGACTGGTCGGTGGTCGAGGACAGCCTCTTCTTCTGGCCCTGCGCCGCGCAGGTGCCCGAGCTCGAGGCCTTCATGGACGCGCTGCGCAAGTCCGGCGATTCGGTCGGCGCCCGCGTGCGCGTCGAAGCACACGGGGTGCCGCCGGGCTGGGGCGAGCCGATCTACGGCAAGCTCGACGGCGAGATCGCGGCGGCGATGATGTCGATCAATGCGGTGAAGGGCGTCGAGATCGGCGCCGGCTTCGCGAGCGTGGGCCAGCTCGGCACCGTGCACCGCGACCTGATGCACCCGGACGGCTTCGCCAGCAACCACGCCGGCGGTGTGCTCGGCGGCATCAGCACCGGCCAGCCGCTCACCTGCGAGCTCGCCTTCAAGCCCACCTCCAGCCTGCGCCTGCCGGGCCCCACCCTCGACGTGCAGGGCAACGCCGTCGAGGTCATCACCACCGGCCGCCACGATCCCTGCGTGGGCCTGCGCGCGCCGCCGATCGGCGAGGCCATGATGGCCCTCGTGTTGATGGACCAGGCCCTGCGCCATCGCGCCCAGTGCGGCGATGTCGGCGAGGTCGCGCCGCGGGTCCCGGGCGAGCGAAAACCCGAGGGCGCCTGACGCTTCGTTCCGCCGCCCAGCACCCACGAATCCCGAGGAAGCTCCATGACGAACCGCTTCAAGATCGCCGTCGTCGGCGCCACCGGCGCCGTCGGCGAGACCATGCTCGCCATCCTCGCCGAGCGGAAGTTCCCGGCGAGCGAGGTCATCGCCCTGGCCAGCGAGCGCTCCGCTGGCGGCAAGGTCGATTTCGGCAACCACAAGCTGACCGTCCAGGACCTCGCCCGCTTCGACCCGACCGGCGTCGACTTCGCGCTGTTCTCCGCCGGCGGCGACATCTCGCGCGAGTACGCGCCGAAGTTCGCCGCCGCGGGCGCCATCGTTATCGACAACAGCTCGGCCTTCCGCATGGACCCCGACGTGCCGCTGGTGGTGAGCGAGGTGAACCCGGAAGCCTTGGACTCGATTCCGCGCGGCATCGTCGCCAACCCGAACTGCTCGACCATGCAGATGGTGGTGGCGCTCAAGCCCATCCACGACGCGGTCGGCATCACCCGCATCAACGTGGCGACCTACCAGTCCACCTCGGGTGCCGGCCGCTCGGGCCCGGAGGAGCTCGGCCGCCAGACCGCGGCCCTGCTGCGCTTCGAGGACCCGAACCCGACGCGCTTCCCGGTGCAGATCGCCTACAACCTGATCCCGCAGATCGACGCCTTCACCGACAACGGCTACACCAAGGAGGAGATGAAGCTGGTCCACGAGACCCGCAAGATCCTCGGCGATGCCTCGATCCAGGTGAACCCGACGGCGGTGCGGGTGCCGGTGTTCTTCGGCCACTCCGAGGCCGTGCACCTCGAGACCCGCGACAAGATCACCGCGGCGCAGGCGCGCGCCCTGCTCGAGAAGGCGCCGGGCGTCGAAGTGGTCGACGACCCGGCCGCCGGCGAATGGCCGACCCCGGTCACCCACGCCTCCGGCCGCGATCCGGTCTTTGTTGGCCGCATCCGCGAGGACATCTCCCACCCGCGGGGCTTAAGCCTGTGGATCGTGGCCGACAACATCCGCAAGGGCGCGGCCCTGAACGCGGTGCAGGTCGCCGAACTGCTGGCCGCGAAGCGCGCCTGAGGCCGCCATCCGGCCCCGGATCGGCCTCGCGGGCGCTCGAAGTCCTTGGCGGATCAAGGCGATTCGGCTTTACTGTTGACCGATTTTCAAATTCCGCCCACCGGGCGCCCCCGGGCGCCGACCAGGAGTTCCGGCATGTCGCATGCGGTGAAAACGCTTCCCCTGGCCTTGGCTTTCGCACTGGCCTCCGGCCCACTGGCCGCCCTCGGCCTGGGGCCGATCGAGGTCCGCTCCCAGCTCAACCAGCCGCTGCTGGCCGAGATCCCCTTGATCGGCGCCCGGCCGGCCGATCTCGAGGTACTGAGCGTGCGCCTCGCCTCGCCCGAGGCCTTCCAGCGCGTGGGCCTGCCGATGCCGGCCGGCACCACCGCCAACCTGCAGTTCAGCGTCGGCCGCAACGCCCGCGGCGAGCCGGTGGTGCGGGTGACCACGCCGGGCCGGGTGCAGGATCCCTTCGTCTCCTTCCTGCTGGAGGCCGACTGGGGCATGGGCAGCATGGTGCGCGAGTTCACCGTGCTGATCGACCCACCCCACATCGCCGCGGCCACGGTCACGCCACTGCGCGCCGCCACCGTGGCCGCGCCGGCCACGCCCCCGGTTCCGGTACCGCCCCCGCCCCCCCCGCCGGCGACCGACCCGCTGCCGGAGGCGCCCCCGACCGCCGCGGCTTCCCTGCCCGAGCCTCCGGCCACGCCCGCCCCCGCTCCCACGCCACCGCCTCCGGCCGCACCCGCCCCCGCTCCCGAGCCGCCACCCGTCCCGGCGGCCGTCGCCCGCGAGCACCGGGTCGCCGCCGGCCAGACCCTGTGGTCGATCGCCGCCGCCCATCGCGAGGAAGCCAGCGCCGCGCAGATGATGCTGGCGATCCAGCGCGCCAATCCCGAGGCCTTCGCCCGCGGCAACATCAACCTGCTGCGCAGCGGCGCGGTGTTGCGCATCCCCACGCCCGACGAGGCGCGCAGCCTCGCCCGGCTGGAGGCGGAGGCGGTGGTCCGCGAGCAGATGGCGGCTTGGCGCGCCCTCTCCGGTGCGCCCACGCCGGCCCCGACGCCGGTCGAGGGCGCGGGGCTCGCCGCCAGCCCGCCACCGCGTCCCGCCGCCGCCCCGGCCGGTGCGCCCCCGGCGACCGGCCGACTCGAGATCGCCCCACCGCTGGGCGAGGGGCCGGCAGGGGCGCAGACCGGTGCCCGTGCCGGTGGCGAGGGCGCCGAGTTGCAGCAGACCCGCGAGGAACTGGCTGCCCGGGAGGCCGAACTGCGCGAACTGCGATCCCGCCTCACCGAGCAGGAGGCGCTCGCCAGCGAGCAGCAGCGCCTGATCCAGCTGAAGGACAGCCAGTTGAGCGCGCTGGAGGAAACCCTGCGCCAGCAGCGCGAGGCCGCGGCTGCCGCGGCCGGCACCGAGGCGCCTGCCGATGCCGTGGTCGTGACCGAAGCCCCGGTTGACGCCCTGCCTCCGACCCCGGCGGCCGTCGATGCACCCACCGCCGAGCCGACCGCCACCGCTGGGACCGCCGAGCCGCCCGGTCCGTGGTGGCGGCAGCCCATGGTCCTCGGCGCCGCCGGCCTGGTGCTGGTGGGCGGCTTGCTGGCCCTGCTGCTGCGCCGGCGCAACGCGGTGGCGAAGCCGCTGGTTGCCGCCGTTCCGACCGGCCGTGGCCGGCTCTCCGACGACCCCGATCTGTTCACCGGCTTGCCCGGCGCCACCCGTCCGGGACCGGCCGCACCGGAGTCCGCGGACACCACCCCGCCGGAAGCGGAGGCCCCGGCCCCGCTCGCGGACCCGGGCGTTTCTTCGCCGGATCCGCTGGCCGCTCCCTCGCCGACCGCGCACGATGCCTTCCCGCAGGACCTCGAAACCCACGTCGCCCTGCTGCGCCAGCACTACAACGCCGGGGATGCCGTGGCCTTCCTCGCCGCCGCCGAAGCCATGCGCGCGCAGGTGGCCGATACCGCCGACCCGCGCTGGCGCGAGGTGGTGGTGATGGGCATGGGCCTGGTCCCCGGCCACGCGCTGTTCCGCGAGGTGTTGTGGAACCCGGTGCGCCCGACCGACCTGCAGGTCCGCGAGCCGGATCCGGGGCCGGTCCCGGCGCCCCCCGTGCCGGACGCGGAGGATTTCGCCGATGCCACGGTCACCGCCCGGCGTCCGGCAGCGGCCCTGCCCGCCACGCCGGCCCCCGAGGACCTCGACGACACCCGCCTCGAACTGGCCAAGGCCTACATCGAGATCGGTGACGCCGAAGGTGCCCGCGGCATGCTGGAAGAGGTGATCGCGGAGGGCAGCCCGGCCGCCCGCGCCGAGGCCGAGCGCCTGCTCAAGTCGCTTGGCTGAAGGACAGGGCAGCGCGGCCCGCCCGCGCTGCCACGGCGATGCGATACGCCCTTGGCATCGAATACGACGGCAGCGCCTTCCTCGGCTGGCAGCGCCTGTCGCACGGGGCCTCGGTGCAGGCGGCCGTCGAATCCGCGCTCGCCGGCATCGTGCAGCACGCGATCGATGCCGTCTGCGCCGGCCGCACCGATGCCGGCGTCCACGCCAGCCAGCAGGTCGTGCACCTCGAAACCGAGGTCGAACGCCCGTTGCGCGCTTTCGTCGAAGGCACCAACACGCGGCTGCCCCCGGCCGTGCGCGTGCTCTGGGCGCAGCCGGTGCCTGCCACCTTCCACGCCCGCCATTCGGCGCGCGCCCGGCGCTACCGCTACCGGCTGCTGAACCGCCGCGTACGGCCGGCGCTGCTGCGCGAGCACCTGAGCTGGGAACCGCGGCCGCTCGACGCCGGGGCCATGCACCGCGCGGCGCAGGCCCTGCTCGGCGAGAACGATTTCAGCGCCTTCCGCACCGCGCAGTGCCAAGCCCGCCACCCGATGCGCGATCTGCAGTACATCGAGGTGCGCCGCGAGGACGAGCAGGTCGTCGTCGAGGTGCAGGCCAACGCCTTCCTGCACCACATGGTGCGGAACATCGTCGGCAGCCTGATGCTGGTCGGACGCGGCGAACGGCCGGAGGGCTGGATCGGCGAGCTGCTCGCCGGCCGCGACCGTGCGCTGGCCGGGCCGACCGCGCCGGCGACGGGGCTCACCTTCCTCGGTCCGCGCTACCCACGGGCCTGGGGCTTGCCGGAGGCCGTGAGCCTTCCCACGGGTTGGATCGACCGCCCGCGTCCGCTCGCGGTGCTTCCCTATGCCGACATGGATGCCTGAGCCCATGCCCCATCGCACCCGCATCAAGTTCTGCGGCCTGACCCGGCCCGGCGACGTGCGCCTTGCCGGTGAGCTGGGCGTCGACGCGCTCGGCTTCGTCTTCGTGCCGGGCAGCCCGCGTGCGCTCACGCTGGCGCAGGCCGCCGCGTTGCGGACGGCGGTGCCGCCGCTGGTGCAGGTGGTCGCGCTGTTCCTGGATGTCGACGCGGCGTCGGTGCGGGCGGCCATCCGCGCGCTGCAACCCAGCCTGCTGCAGTTCCACGGCCGCGAGGAGCCCGCGTTCTGCGAGTGCTTCGGCCTGCCCTACATCAAGACCCTGCCGATGGGTGAAGGCGCCCGTGATGCGGAAGCGTTCGCATCGCGCTACCCTTCGGCGCATGCGTTCCTGCTCGACGGCCACAAGGCCGGCGAGCCGGGCGGGCAGGGTGCCCGCTTCGACTGGACCGACCTGCCCGCATTGCCGAAACCCTGGCTGCTGGCCGGCGGGCTGTCCCCCGGCAACGTCTTCGAGGCGGTCCGCCAGGCGCGGCCCTTCGGCGTCGACGTGTCCAGCGGCATCGAGGGCACGCCCGGCCACAAGGACGGCGAGCGCATGCACCGTTTCGTGAACGAGGTCCGCCGCGCCGATGGCTGTTTCCCCTGATTCCTCCCCACGCATCCCCGCCACGGTCGAGGATTTCCACCAGTACCCGGACGCTCGCGGCCACTTCGGCCCCTACGGCGGCAGCTTCGTCGCCGAAACCCTGATGCAGCCGCTGGCCGAGCTGGCCGAGGCCTACCGCGTCGCGCAATCCGATCCGCAGTTCCAGGCCGAACTGGCCGAGGACTACAAGCACTACGTCGGCCGGCCGAGCCCGATCTACTTTGCTGCGCGGCTCTCGGCGAAGGTCGGCGGCGCGCAGATCCTGCTCAAGCGCGAAGACCTCAACCACACCGGCGCGCACAAGATCAACAACACCATCGGCCAGGCGATGCTCGCCAAGCGGATGGGAAAGACCCGCATCATCGCCGAGACCGGCGCCGGCCAGCACGGCGTGGCCTCGGCCACCGTCGCTGCGCGCCTCGGTCTCGAGTGCGTGGTCTACATGGGCGCCACCGACGTCGAGCGGCAGGCGCCGAACGTGTTCCGCATGAAACTGCTCGGCGCCACCGTGGTGCCGGTCGAGAGCGGCAGCAAGACCCTGAAGGACGCGCTGAACGAAGCGCTGCGCGATTGGGTCACCAACGTCCACGACACCTTCTACATCATCGGCACCGTGGCCGGCCCGCATCCCTATCCGACCCTGGTGCGCGACTTCAACGCCGTGGTCGGCAGGGAATCACGCGCGCAGATGCTGGCCGAGTACGGCGCGCTGCCGGATGCCGTCGTGGCCTGCGTCGGCGGCGGCAGCAACGCCATCGGCATGTTCCATGCCTTCCTCAACGACCGTGAGGTCGCGTTGATCGGTGCCGAGGCGGCAGGCGATGGCGTGGAAACCGGCCGCCACGCGGCCTCGCTGGTGGCCGGCCGCCCGGGCGTGCTGCACGGCAACCGCACGTACCTCATCTGCGACGACGACGGCCAGATCACCGAGACGCACTCGATCTCGGCCGGCCTCGACTACCCCGGCGTCGGCCCCGAGCACGCCTTCCTGAAGGACACCGGCCGCGCGCAGTACGTCGGCGTCACCGACGACGAGTGCATGGAGGCCTTCCACCTGCTCGCCCGCACCGAGGGGATCCTCGCGGCACTCGAAAGCAGCCACGCCATTGCGCAGGCCATGAAGCTCGCGCGCACGATGCGCCGCGACCAGCGCGTGCTGGTGAACCTGTCGGGCCGCGGCGACAAGGACATCTTCACCATCGCCAAGCGCGAGGGGATCGCGCTGTGAGCGACATGAACCGCATCGACACCCGCCTCTCCGCCCTCCGCGCCGCCGGCCGCAAGGCCCTCGTCCCGTTCGTCACCGCCGGCGACCCCTCGCGCGAGGCCACCGTGCCGGTGATGCACGCGCTGGTCGAGGGCGGTGCCGACCTGATCGAGCTTGGCGTGCCCTTCTCCGACCCGATGGCCGACGGCCCGGTCATCCAGAAGAGCTCCGAGCGCGCCATCGAGCGCAAGGTGGGCTTGGGCTTCGTGCTCGAAGCCGTGCGCACCTTCCGCGAGCGCGATTCGGAGACGCCCGTGGTGCTGATGGGCTACCTCAACCCGGTCGAGATGCGCGGCATCGAGCGCTTCGCCGACGAAGCGGCGGCCGCCGGCGTCGACGGCGTGCTGCTGGTCGACCTGCCGCCCGAGGAGGCCGATCCGGTGCGCGAGGTGTTCACCGCCCGTGGCCTGCACCTGATCGCGCTGGTGGCCCCGACCACCACCGAGGCCCGCCTAGGGCCGCTGCGCACGCACGCGCAGGGCTACCTGTACTACGTGAGCTTCGCCGGCGTGACCGGCGCGGCCAAGCTCGACGCCGCTGACGTTGCCGCCCGCGCCGCCGTGGTGCGGCGCTTGAGCCCGGTGCCGGTGCTGATCGGCTTTGGCATCAAGGATGCGGCTTCCGCGAGGGCCCTGGCGGCCCACGGCGATGGCGTCATCGTCGGCAGCGCCCTGGTGCAGGCGCTTGCGGGTGCCGCCGACCCCGTCGCCACGGCGCGGGCGTTCCTGCAGCCGATCCGGGCGGGGCTCGATCGCTGAGCAACCGACAGGCTCGCCACATCCACGAGCGCGCCTGCCGTCGTGGTTCATGGGCCCATCGTTCCGGGCGCGCCTGCCTTCGTGGTCCATGGGGTCGCGGCCGGCGACGGCTACGCGTCCCGCTCCGCAGTCGCCGGACGACGCACGTCCCTGTGCGCCTCCTGCGACCGCCATGGCCCACGGGCGCGGCGCGGATCGCACGCGGCGTGTTGGTCTCGCGAGCACGCCGCGGCAACGCATACGCGACGGTTGTGGCGAGCCGCGGCGGTGAGGGCCGACCTGCGGCAGCGAGGCAGGAGCCGAGCGCCGCGCGTGAGGGCAGGATGCCCGATCGCGCGGAAAGCAGGTGGCCCGATCCGCCGACAGGCTCGCCCTGCCGAGGCCGAACGCCCCGATCCGCCGACAGGCTCGCCCCGAGAAGCTCGGCCGTCCGATCCGCCGACGGGCTCGCCCTCCGGGGCCCACTCCGACCCGATCCGCCGACAGGCTCGCCCCACGAGACCCGACCCGATCCGCCGACAGGCTCGCCCTCCGAGCCTGCCGGCGCGGCGCGCCTGCCCCCGGCGGATGCCGAGGCACCCGCGCTAGACTAACTCCCCCGATCCGACAGGGCGCACCATGAGCTGGCTCAACAAACTGAAACTCGGCGGCATCCGCACGCAGGGCGGGAACAAGCGCGGCGTGCCGGAAGGGCTTTGGGAGAAGTGCGAAAACTGCGGCGCCGCGCTGTACGCGCCCGAGGTCGACCAGCACCAGCACGTCTGCCCGAAGTGCGAACACCACATGCCGATCGGTGCCCGCGAGCGCATCGCGCATTTCCTCGATGCCGACAGTTTCGAGGAAGTCGGTGCCGAGCTCGGTCCGGTCGATGTCCTCCGCTTCCGCGACCAGAAGCGCTACGCCGACCGCATCAAGGCCACCCAGAAGGCCACCGGCGAGAAGGATGCCCTGGTCGCTGGCGCCGGCCGCCTGATGGGCCAGCCGGTCTGCGTCGCCGCCTTCGAGTTCCGCTTCATGGGCGGTTCGATGGGTTCGGTGGTCGGCGAGCGCTTCGCCCTCGCCGCCGAGCGCGCGCTGGCCGACCGCAGCGCGCTGGTGTGCTTTTCCGCCACCGGCGGCGCGCGCATGCAGGAAGGGCTGTTCTCGCTGATGCAGATGGCCAAGACCGCGGCCGCCATCGCCCGCCTGCGCAAGGCCGGCGTGCCCTACATCTCGGTGCTGGCGCACCCGACCACCGGCGGCGTCTCGGCCTCGCTCGGCATGCTGGGGGACGTCAACCTGGCCGAGCCCAAGGCCTTGATCGGCTTCGCCGGCCCGCGCGTCATCGAGCAGACCGTGCGCGAGAAGCTGCCCGAGGGCTTCCAGCGCAGCGAGTTCCTGCTCGAGCACGGCACCGTCGACGCCATCGTCGACCGCCGGCAGATGCGCGGCAAGATCGCCTCCCTGCTGGCCCTGCTCAACCGCCGCCCGGCACCCCAGGAGGCCGCCTGAGATGCCGGTGCGCAGGCATTTCGGCACCGACGGCATCCGCGGCCGGGTCGGCGAGGGCGCCATCTCGGCGGACTTCGTGCTCCGCCTCGGCAATGCCTACGGCCATGCGCTGCGCGCCGCCCGCGGCGAGGGCGACTGGCGCAAGCCGCTGGTGGTGATCGGCAAGGACACCCGCATCTCCAACTACATGTTCGAGGCGGCGCTGGAGGCCGGCCTGGTGGCCGCCGGGGTCGACGTGCAGCTGATGGGTCCGATGCCGACCCCGGCAGTCTCGCACTTGACGCGCTCGCTGCGCGCCGACGGCGGCATCGTCATCAGCGCCTCGCACAATCCGCACCACGACAACGGCATCAAGTTCTTCTCCGCCGCGGGCGAAAAGCTCGACGACGCCACCGAGCTGGCCATCGAGGCCGCGCTCGAGCATCCGTTCCGCACCGTCCCCTCGGAGAAGCTCGGCAAGGCCATCCGCACCCGCGACGCGGTGGCGCGCTACGTCGAGGCCTGCAAGGCTTCGGTGCCGCGGCATTTCGACCTCGGCGGCATGCGCATGGTGGTCGATTGCGCGCATGGCGCCACCTACCAGCTCGGGCCGCTGGTGTTCCGCGAGCTCGGTGCCCGCGTCGACGCCATCGGCGTCGAGCCCAACGGCCTCAACATCAACGACGGGGTCGGCTCCACCCACCCGCAGGCCCTGGCCGCCCGCGTGCGCGAGACCGGTGCCGAACTCGGCATCGCCTTCGACGGCGACGGCGACCGCGTGCTGTTCGTCGACGCCGAGGGCGTGGTGCGCGACGGCGACGACCTGCTCTGGATCCTCGCCGAGGACTGGCAGGCCAGCGGCCGCCTGCAGGGCCCGGTGGTCGGCACCCTGATGACCAACTACGGCCTCGAGCGCGCCCTCGGCGAGCGCGGCATCGGCTTCCTGCGCACCCGGGTCGGCGACCGCTACGTGCACCAGGCCATGCTGGAGCACGGGGCCGTGCTCGGCGGCGAGACCTCCGGCCACCTGTTGTGCCTCGACCGGGTCAGCTCCGGCGACGGCATCGTCAGCGCCCTGCAGGTGCTGGAGGTGCTGCGTCGCCGCGGCATGAGCCTGAAGGAGGCGATGTCCGGCCTCACGAAGGTGCCGCAGAAGACCGTCAATGTCGGCGTCGTCGCCGGGGCGAGCCCGGCCGAGGCCGCCAGCGTCAAGGCAGCGCTCGCCGAGGCGCAGTCGGCGGTGCAGGGCAGGGGGCGGGCCTTCCTGCGGCCCTCCGGCACCGAGCCGGTGGTGCGCGTCACCGTCGAAGCCGACGACGCCGCCCTGGTGCAGCGCGTGCTCGACGAGCTCGTCGCCGTGGTACGCGCCGCTGCTTGATCGAGGTCAGGCCGCCCCGCACGGTCTCCGGCATCCTCCCGGACTCCCGAACCCGCCGAACCGCCCGCAATCTCCGAGCTACCCGAGCCATGGCCACCATCCCCACCCTCGACATCCGCCGTTTCACCGAGCCGTCCAGCCTCGCCGACCGCAGCGCCTTCGTCGCCGAACTGGGTGCCGCCTACCGCGAGTGGGGCTTCTGCGGCATCCGCGGCCACGGCATCCCCCAGGCGCAGATCGACCGCGCCTACGACGTGTTCCAGCGCTTCTTCGCGCTGCCCGAGGAAACCAAGAGGAAGTACCACGTGCCCGGTGGCGGCGGCGCCCGCGGCTACACGCCCTTCGGCATCGAGACGGCGAAGGGAGCGAAGCACCACGACCTCAAGGAGTTCTGGCACGTCGGCCGCGAGATCCCGCGTGATTCGAAGCACGCCGAGCTCATGCCGCCCAACCTGTGGCCGGAGGAGATCCCCGGCTTCCGGGAGGTCGCCTACGGCCTCTACACCACGCTCGACGCGCTCGGTTCGCGCGTGCTCGCGGCCCTTGCCCTGCACATCGGCCTGCCCGAGCACTGGTTCGCCGACAAGACCGACGTCGGCAACAGCATCCTGCGGCCGATCCACTACCCGCCGATCACCGCCGACGACATCCCCAACGTCCGCGCCGGCGCGCACGAGGACATCAACCTCATCACCCTGCTGGTCGGCGCCAGCGCCGCCGGCCTCGAAGTGCTGTCGCGCAAGGGCGAGTGGGTGCCGTTCACCGCCGACGAGGACACCATCGTCGTCAACATCGGCGACATGCTGCAGCGCCTGACCAACCACGTGTACCCCTCGACCACGCACCGCGTGGTCAACCCGCCGGGCGAGGCGGCGCGCCAGCCGCGCTACTCGACGCCGTTCTTCCTGCACCCGAACCCGGATTTCCTGATCGAGACGCTGCCGTCCTGCATCACTCCGGACAACCCGGACCGCTACCCGCAGCCGATCACCGCGCACGGCTACCTGATGGAACGGCTGCGCGAGATCAAGCTCGCCTGAGGGGTGGCCTTGTCGGACTGCTATCATTGGCGGCTGATCCTTGAGCGTGAGAGACAGGCATGCGCCCCCGCATCGTCGCCGGCAACTGGAAACTCCACGGCGACCGCGCCAGTGCCAAGGCCCTGCTCGCGGCCCTGGTCGCTGCCCCGCGGCCGGCTGGCGTGCGGATGCTGGTCCTGCCGCCCTTGCCCTACCTGGCCGAATCGGTGGCCGCCTTCGCCGGCCGGGGCATCGACTTCGGTGCCCAGGACCTCGACCTCCACGACCAAGGCGCCTACACCGGCGAGGTGTCGGGCGCCATGCTGAAGGACATCGGCGCCAGCCACGTGCTGGTCGGGCATTCCGAGCGCCGCGAGCACCACGGTGAATCGAGCGAGCGGGTCGCCGACAAGCTGCTCGCCGCCCGCCGTGCCGGGCTGGTGCCCATCCTCTGCATCGGCGAGAGCCTCCAGCAGCGTGAGGCCGGCCTCACCGAGCGCGTCCTTTCGGAGCAGCTCGCCGCGGTGCTGGAGCGCGGTGGCATCGAGGCCTTCCGCGGCAGCGTGCTGGCCTACGAGCCGGTCTGGGCGATCGGCACCGGCCGAACCGCCAGCCCGCAGCAGGCCCAGGACGTTCACGCTTTCCTGCGTGGCGAACTGGGCGCGCACGATGCTACAATCGCTGGCTCGCTGCCGATCCTCTACGGCGGCAGCGTGAAGGCCGCCAACGCCGCCGAGCTGTTCGCCCAGCCCGACGTCGATGGCGGACTCATCGGCGGCGCCTCGCTCGCCGCCCACGAATTCCTTGCCATCGCCAGCGCTGCGGCGCGATGAACCAAACGACATGAACTGGATCGTCATCGCCACCATCATCTACGTCATCATCGCCGTCGCGATGATCGTGTTGATCCTCATGCAGCGGGGTGCCGGCGCCCAGGCCGGTACCGGCTTCGGCGGCGGTGCCTCGGCCACGGTCTTCGGCGCCTCCGGCTCGGCCAACTTCCTGTCGAAATCGACCAAGTGGCTGGCCATCGTGTTCTTCGCGATGAGCCTCGGCATGGCCTGGTACGCCAGCCGCCACGGCGGCCGCCTGCTGCCGGCCGAAAGCGATTCCGTCGGCATCATGGCCGACGCCGCGGAAACCGCCCCGGCGCTGCCTGGCGCGCCGCCCCCGGAGGCTGCCCCGGTTGCGCCGGCCGCTCCGGTTCCGGCGACTCCGGCCCCGGAAAATCCGCCGCAAGGCGATCCCGGCGGCTGATGGCCTGATACAATCCCGATGCTCCGGGGGTCACGCGGAGCAAGTCGAAAGCCCAGGTGGCGGAATTGGTAGACGCACTACCTTGAGGTGGTAGCGACGCAAGTCGTGGGGGTTCGAGTCCCCCCTTGGGCACCACAACCGAAACGCACTGGATCGCGCCCTCGCGGGCGCGGCCGCAATGCGCCCCAAGGGCGCTAGCCGAGGCCTGCATGCTGGGCGAGTACCTGCCGATCCTGCTGTTCCTGATCGTTTCCACCGGCCTCGGCGTCGTCCTCCTCGTCGCTGGCTGGCTGCTCGGGCCGAAGCGCCCCGACGCCGAGAAGCTCTCGCCTTACGAGTGCGGTTTCGAGGCCTTCGAGGACGCGCGCATGCCCTTCGACGTGCGCTACTACCTGGTCGCCATCCTGTTCATCGTCTTCGACCTGGAGATCGCCTTCCTGTTCCCCTGGGCGGTGGTCTACCGCGACATCGGCGAGCCCGCGCTGTGGGCCATGGCCGGCTTCCTCGGCCTGCTGGTGTTCGCCTTCGTCTACGAGTGGAAGAAGGGGGCGCTGGAATGGGAGTGATGCCATGAACGTGATGCAGGCCGTCTCGCGCGTGATGCACAACCCGGAGCCGCTCGGCCGGGTCGACGACCTGCTGCGGCCGGAAGGCGACAATCCGCTGCTGGAGCGCGGCTTCGTCACCACCTCGGTGGACACCCTGGTCAACTGGGCGCGCACCGGCTCGATGTGGCCGATGACCTTCGGGCTTGCCTGCTGCGCGGTCGAGATGATGCACGCCGGTGCCGCCCGCATCGACCTCGACCGCTACGGCGTGGTGTTCCGGCCTTCGCCGCGGCAGTCCGACGTGATGATCGTCGCCGGCACCCTGGTCAACAAGATGGCCCCGGCCCTGCGCAAGGTCTACGACCAGATGCCCGAGCCGAAGTGGGTGATCTCGATGGGCAGCTGCGCCAACGGCGGCGGCTACTACCACTACAGCTACTCGGTGGTGCGTGGCTGCGACCGCGTGGTGCCGGTCGACATCTACGTGCCCGGGTGCCCACCGACCTCCGAGGCCCTGGTCCACGGCATCCTGCAGCTGATGAAGAAGATCCGCCGCACCAACACCATCGCACGTTGAACCGCACCCCGCCGCCGAACGGAACGCCCGCAGAACCGACCATGGCCGAAGCCAAGCCGCGTCTCGCCGAATCCCTCCGTGCCCGCTTCGGCGAGCGCGTGCTCGCCCTCGTCGAGGCGCACGGCGAAACCACCCTCGAAGTGGCGCCGGACTGCCTCGTCGAGGTCGCCCGCGCACTGCGCGACGAGCCGGAGTTCCACTTCGAGCAGGCCATCGATCTTGCCGGCATCGACTTCCTCGGCTACGGCCAGGCCGAGTGGGAGACCACCGCGGCCAGCAGCGAGGGCTTCTCGCGCGGCGTGCAGGGGGACGACGGCCCCGGCCGCTTCGCCTGGGAGTCCCGTCCGCGCGGCCTCGGCCCGGAGCGGCGCTTCGCGGCCAGCATCCACCTGCTTTCGCTGCGCCACAACCAGCGCCTGCGGCTGCGGGTGTTCGCCACCGACAACGCCCTGCCGGTGCTGCCCTCGCTGGTCTCCGTCTGGGCCGGCCTCGACTGGTTCGAGCGCGAGGCCTTCGACCTCTTCGGTATCGTCTTCGATGGCCACCCCGACCTGCGCCGCATCCTCACCGACTACGGTTTCGTCGGCCATCCGTTCCGCAAGGACTTCCCACTGATCGGCAACGTCGAGGTGCGCTACGACGCCGAGAAGCAGCGTGTGGTCTACGAACCGGTGACTTCGGTCGAGCCGCGCGTCGGCGTGCCGCGCGTGGTGCGCGAGGACTCGCGCTGGCAGCAGTCGGCCGCCGAGGCCGCGGCGAAGAAGGCCTGACGCCATGACCCCTGCCGCGATGAGCCAAGAGATCCGCAACTACACGATGAACTTCGGGCCGCAGCATCCGGCGGCCCACGGCGTGCTGCGCCTGGTGCTGGAGATGGACGGCGAGACGGTGCGCCGCGCCGACCCGCACGTCGGCCTGCTGCATCGTGGCACCGAGAAGCTCGCCGAGTCGAAGCCGTACAACCAGTCGATCGGCTACATGGATCGCCTCGACTACGTCTCGATGATGTGCAACGAGCACGCCTACGTGATGGCGATCGAGCGCCTCGCCGGCATCGAGCCGCCGCCGCGCGCGAGGATGATCCGCACGCTGTTCGACGAGATCACCCGCATCCTCAACCATCTGATGTGGGTCGGCACCAACGGCCTCGACCTCGGTGCCATGGCGATGTTCCTCTACGCCTTCCGCGAGCGCGAGGAACTGATGGACTGCTACGAGGCGGTGTCCGGCGCGCGCATGCACGCCGCCTACTACCGTCCGGGCGGTGTGTACCGCGACCTGCCGGACAGCATGCCGAAGTACGCCGAGTCGCCGTGGCGCAAGGGCCGTGAGCTCAAGCGCTGCAACGAGTGGCGCGAGGGTTCGATGCTCGACTTCCTCGACGCCTTCGCCGACGACTTCCCGAAGCGCGTCGACGAGTACGAGACCCTGCTCACCGACAACCGCATCTGGAAGCAGCGCACCGTCGATATCGGCATCGTCACCCCGGAGCAGGCGCTGGCCTGGGGCATGACCGGCCCGATGCTGCGCGGTTCCGGCATCGCCTGGGACCTGCGCAAGAAGCAGCCCTACGCGGCCTATGCCGACGTCGATTTCGACATCCCGGTGGGCAGCAACGGCGACTGCTACGACCGCTACCTCGTGCGCATCGAGGAGATGCGCCAGTCGGCCCGGATCATCAAGCAGGCGGTGGCCTGGCTGCGGGCCAATCCCGGGCCGGTCATCGTCGACAACTACAAGGTGTCGCCGCCGTCGCGCGAGCGGATGAAGGGCGACATGGAAGCCCTCATCCACCACTTCAAGCTCTTCACCGAGGGCTATTCGCTGCCCGCCGGCGAGGTGTACGCCGCGGTCGAGGCGCCGAAGGGCGAGTTCGGTGCCTACCTCGTCTCCGACGGCGCGAACAAGCCGTTCCGCCTCAAGCTGCGCGCCCCGGGTTTCGCCCACCTGAGCTCGATGGACGCCATCGTCCGTGGCCACATGCTGTCCGACGTCGTTGCCATGATCGGCACCTACGACGTCGTGTTCGGCGAGATCGACCGCTAGAGGTTCGGACCAGAATGAAAGCCACCGGAAACTTCGAAGCCTGCCAGCACGTCGACCCGAAGGTCGCGCTGACCGACGCCACCCGCGCCCGCATCGAGGAATGGCTGGCGCGCTTCCCCGCCGACCGCCGCCGCAGTGCCGTCATCCAGGCGCTGATCGCCGCCCAGGAGCAAAACGGCGGCTGGCTGACCGACGAGCTGATCGCCGCGGTCGCCAAGTACATCGGCATCCCGCCGGTGTGGGCCTACGAAGTGGCCACGTTCTACTCGATGTTCGCGCTGGAGCCGGTGGGCCGCAACGTGGTCGCCGTCTGCACCAACATCAGCTGCTGGCTCAACGGCGCCGAGGACATCGTCCGCCACTGCGAGAGGAAACTCGGCATCCGCCACGGCGAATCCACCGCCGACGGCCGCGTCTGGCTGAAGGTCGAGGAGGAATGCCTCGCCGCCTGCGCCGGCGCGCCGATGATGGTCGTCAACGGCCACTACCACGAGAAGCTGACCCCGGCCTCGGTCGACGTCCTGCTCGACGAGCTGAAGTGAATCCCACCATGGCACACCACGCCTCGCACGCCTCCCACGCCACCGGCCCGGTCGGTCCGCCGCCGCAGGAGCACCAGGTCGTCTACACCACGCTGCACTTCGACAAGCCGTGGTCCTACGAGAACTACCTGAAGGTGGGCGGCTACGCGGCCTGGCGCAGGATCCTCGCCGAGAAGATCCCGCCGGAGCAGATCATCGAGCAAATCAAGCAGAGCGCCCTGCGCGGCCGCGGCGGCGCCGGCTTCCCGACCGGCCTGAAGTGGAGCTTCATGCCGCGCAGCGCGCCGGGCCAGAAGTACATCCTGTGCAACTCGGACGAGTCCGAGCCGGGCACCTGCAAGGACCGCGACATCCTGCGCTACAACCCGCATGCGGTGATCGAGGGCATGGCCATCGCCTGCTACGCGACGGGCTCGACCGTGGCCTACAACTACATGCGCGGCGAGTTCCACCACGAGCCCTTCGAGCACTTCGAGGAGGCGCTGAAGGAAGCCTATGCCCACGGCTGGCTGGGCAAGGACATCCAGGGCAGCGGCGTGGATGTGGACATGTATTCGGCGCTGGGCGCCGGTGCCTACATCTGCGGCGAGGAGACCGCGCTGATGGAGTCGCTGGAAGGCAAGAAGGGCCAGCCGCGCTACAAGCCGCCGTTCCCGGCCAGCTTCGGCCTCTACGGCCGGCCGACCACGATCAACAACACCGAGACCTACGCCTCGGTGCCGGCCATCCTCCGCAACGGCGCGGAATGGTTCCTCGGCCTCGGCAAGCCCAACAACGGCGGCCCGAAGATCTTCTCGGTCTCCGGCCACGTCAACCGGCCGGGCAATTTCGAGATCCGCCTCGGCACGCCCTTCAAGGACCTGCTGGAGATGGCGGGCGGCGTGCGCGGTGGCCGCAAGCTGAAGGCCGTGATCCCCGGCGGTTCGTCGATGCCGGTGCTGCCGGGCGAGGTGATGCTCGGTCTCACGATGGACTACGACAGCATCCAGAAAGCCGGCTCCGGCCTCGGCTCGGGCGCCGTCATCGTCATGGACGAGACCACCTGCATGGTCCGCGCCTGCCAGCGCATCGCCCGCTTCTACTTCAAGGAGAGTTGCGGCCAGTGCACGCCCTGCCGTGAGGGCACGGGCTGGATGTACCGCATGCTCACCCGCATCGTCGAGCACAAGGCCACCCTCGACGACCTGCACCTGCTGAAAGCCGCCGCCGGCCAGATCGAGGGCCACACCATCTGTGCCTTCGGCGAGGCCGCGGCGTGGCCGGTGCAGGGCTTCCTGCGCCAGTTCTGGGGCGAGTTCGAGTACGCCATCGTCAACAAGCGCTTCCTGGTCGACGACCAGGCCGCGGGTGTCGTCACGGAGAAGGCCGCATGAGCGCCGCCACGACCACCGTCCCCGCCACCGGTGTGGTGAACATCGAGATCGACGGCGTGCCGATGCAGGCGCCGAAGGGCTCGATGATCATCCAGGCGGCGGACAACGCCGGCATCGCCATCCCGCGTTTCTGCTACCACAAGAAGCTGCCGATCGCGGCCAACTGCCGCATGTGCCTCGTCGACGTCGAGAAGATGCCGAAACCGGCCCCGGCCTGCGCCACGCCGGTGATGGAAGGCATGAAGATCACCACCCAGACCAAGCGCGCGCTCGACGCGCAGCGCAACGTCATGGAGTTCCTGCTGGTGAACCACCCGCTCGACTGCCCGATCTGCGACCAGGGCGGCGAGTGCGAGCTGCAGGACGTCTCGATGGGCTACGGCCGCTCGGTCAGCCGCTACGTCGAGCGCAAGCGCGTCGTCGCCGACGAGGACCTCGGCCCGCTGGTCGCCACCGAGATGACGCGCTGCATCCACTGCACGCGCTGCGTCCGCTTCACCGCCGAGGTCGCCGGCACCTACGAACTCGGCGGCATGTACCGCGGCGAGAACCTGCAGATCGGCACCTACGACGGCAAGCCGCTGATGACCGAGCTCTCCGGCAACGTCATCGACGTCTGTCCGGTCGGCGCGCTCACCAACAAGGTCTACCGCTTCAAGGCCCGCCCGTGGGAGCTGGTGGCACGCGAGTCGATCGGCCTGCACGATGCGCTGGGTTCCAACCTGTTCCTGCACGTGCGCCGCGGCGAGGTGATGCGCGTGGTGCCGCGCGAGAACGAGGCGGTGAACGAGTGCTGGCTTTCCGACCGCGACCGCTATTCCCACGAGGGCCTGTACAGCGAGGACCGCGCCACGCAGCCGCTCGCCAAGCAGGCCGACGGCAGCTGGAAGGCGATCGGCTGGGACGAGGCGCTCGGGCTTGCCGCGTCGATGCTGAAAAGCTCCGGCGCCGGCACCGGCGTGCTCGTCCATCCGTCGGCTTCGAACGAGGAGGGTGCCTCGCTGGCGCGCCTTGCCCGAGGGCTTGGCACGCCTCACCTCGACCATCGCCTGAGGCAAGTGGACTTCGCCGACGCCCCGGTGGCCGAGGCCTTCGGCCGCAGCGCTGCGGAGCTCGAGGAGGCCGACGTCGTGCTGCTCATCGGCACGAACCTGCGCCATGAAGTGCCCCTGCTGCACCAGCGCCTGCTCAAGGCCACGAAAAAGAGCGCGAAGGTCTTCGCCATCAACCCGGTCGACTTCCCGTTTGCCCACGCGCTGGCCGACAAGGCCATCGTCGCCCCGTCGAAGCTGCCGGGCGTGCTGGCGGCGCTCGCGGCGAAGGTGGGTGCCTCGCTGCCGGCCGGCATCGCCGCCCCCGTGGAGGATGCCGCGCTCGCCGGCATCGCCGAGGCACTGAAGGGTGCCAAGGCCGGTGCCATCGTGCTCGGCGAGATCGCCGAAACGCACGCCAACGCCTCGCACCTGCGCGCCGCCACGCGCGCCATCGCGCAGGCGACGGGCGTGGCCGTGAACCGCGTCCCGCAGGGGGCGAATGCACTGGGCATGGCGCAACACGGCGTCCTGCCAGCGACCGCTGGCGCGGGCGTGCCGGCACAACTCGCCGCGAACCTGCCCGCCTACCTGCTCTGGAACATCGAGCCCGCCTACGATTTCGCCGACGCCACGGCGGCGCTCAAGGCGTTCTCGACAGCGAAGGTCCTCGCGTTCTCGGCCTACGCCAGCGAATCACTGAAAGCGGTCGCCGACCTGATCCTGCCGATCGCCGCCGGTGCCGAGATCGAAGCCACCTACACCAACCTCGATGGCCGAATTCAGTCCACCAGCGCCGGAGGCAAGCCACCGGGCGAAGCCCGTCCCGGCTGGCGGGTGCTGCGGGTGCTCGGCGAATCGCTCGGTCTTGCCGGTTTCGGGCACATGGACCTCGACACCCTGCGTGCTTCGATGGCGGCGCAGCCCGTGGCCTGCGGCCAGGGCCTCTCGCCGCTCGCGGCCGTGCAGGGCATCGAGCGCCTCGCCACCGTCCCGATCTACCGTGCCGATGCGCTGCTGCGCCGGGCCGCCGCGCTCAATGCCCATCCGCTGACGAAGGAGCAGGGCGTCGAGTTGCATCCGGACGATGCCGCCGCACTCGGGCTCGCCGAGGGCGGCATCGCCAAGGTCGCCGACGGCAATGGCCAAGCTTCCCTGCCGGTGCGGCTGAACCCGGGCCTGGCCCACGGCACGGCATGGATCGAGTCCTGCCACCCGGCCACCGCACCGCTCGCCATGCACGGCGAGCTGACGATCCGCAAGGCGGGGGGGAGCTGATGGAACTGTTCGCTCCCCTGCGGGACTTCCTGCTCGATTTCGGTGCCGCCGGCAGCGTGGCCTGGGCGCTGGTCAAGATCGTGCCCCTGATGCTGGCGCTGACCGTGGCAGTGGCGTTCTTCACCCTGTTCGAGCGCAAGGTGATCGGCTGGATGCACGTGCGCCACGGGCCGGTCTACGTCGGTCAGCTGGTGCCGGGCCTCGGCGTCATCCAGGCCTTCGCCGACGTCTTCAAGATGCTGTTCAAGGAGAGCATCGCGCCTTCCGGCGCCAACGTCGTGCTCTACCGGCTGGCGCCGCTCATCGCGCTGGCCCCGGCCTTCGCCGCCTGGGCGGTGGTGCCCTTCGGCGAGGGCCTGGTCATCGCCGACGTCGATGCCGGCCTGCTGGTGTTGCTGGCTCTGACCTCGATGGGCGTCTACGGCGTCATCATCGGCGGCTGGGCCTCCAACTCGAAGTACGCCTTCCTCGGCGCGCTGCGCTCGGCGGCCCAGGTGGTGAGCTACGAGATCGCCATGGGCTTCGCCCTGGTCGGCGTGCTGGTCGCCGCCGGCAGCATGAACCTCACCGCCATCGTGATGGCGCAGGACGGCGACGCCGGCCTGTTCGAGTGGTTCTGGCTGCCGCTGCTGCCGCTGTTCGTGATCTACTTCATCGCCGGCGTGGCCGAGACCAACCGCGCGCCCTTCGACGTCGCCGAGGGTGAGTCGGAGATCGTCGCCGGCTTCCATGTCGACTACTCGGGTTCCGCGTTCGCGGTGTTCTTCCTCGCCGAGTACGCGAACATGATCCTGATCAGCTTCCTCGCCGCGCTGTTCTTCCTCGGCGGCTGGCTGTCGCCGTTCCCGGAGTCGGTGCCCCTGCTCGGCGTCGACGGCCCGTGGTGGCTCTTCATCAAGGCCTTCTTCTTCGCCTTCTGCTACGTCTGGTTCCGCGCCACCTTCCCGCGCTACCGCTACGACCAGATCATGCGGCTGGGCTGGAAGGTGTTCATCCCCATCACCATCGCCTGGATCGTCGTCGCCGCCGCCATGGGTTACGCCGGCTGGTTCGAGATCGGCCAGTAAGGGCAGGGCAGGAGTACCCGCATGAACCGCGTGATCGCCTACCTCAAGAGCCTGATGCTGCTGGAGCTTCTCCAGGGCATGCGGCTGACCCTCGTGTACCTGTTCAAGCCGAAGTACACGGTCCACTACCCGCTGGAGAAGCTGCCGCAGTCGCCGCGCTTCCGCGGCCTGCACGCGCTGCGCCGCTACCCGAACGGCGAGGAGCGCTGCATCGCCTGCAAGCTCTGCGAGGCGGTCTGCCCGGCGCTCGCCATCACCATCGAGTCCGAGCTGCGCGCCGACGGCACCCGCCGCACCACGCGCTACGACATCGACCTGTTCAAGTGCATCTACTGCGGCTTCTGCGAGGAGAGCTGCCCGGTCGATTCGATCGTCGAGACGCACATCCACGAATACCACTTCGAGAGGCGCGGCGAGAACATCGTCACCAAGCCGCAGCTCCTCGCCATCGGCGACCGCTTCGAGGCGGAGATCGCCGAGCGTCGCGCCGCCGACGCCGCCTACCGCTGACCGGGGAAGGACCACGATGGAACTGATCGCGTTCTACCTCTTCGCGGCGATGGCGGTGGCCTCGGCACTCGGCGTCATCCTGCTGAAGAACCCCGTCCACGCCGTGCTCTGCCTGGTGCTGACCTTCTTCAGCGCGGCCTGCCTGTTCCTGCTGCTGCAGGCCGAGTTCCTCGGCGTGGTGCTGGTGCTGGTCTACGTCGGCGCGGTGATGGTGCTGTTCCTGTTCGTGGTGATGATGCTCGACATCAACACCGTGCCCTTGCGCGAGGGCTTCGCCCGCTACCTGCCGGCCGCCGGCCTGGTCTCCGGCCTGATGTTCGTGCAGATGCTGGTGCTGCTCGGGGTCACCACCGGCGAGCGCGGCGTCGCCTTCCCGGCCGCCGACCCGGCCGCGGCGGCCGGCTTCAGCAACCTCGAATGGATTGGCCGCGCCCTGTTCTCCGGCTACCTGCTGCCGTTCCAGATCGCCGCCGTGCTGCTGACCGTCGCCATCCTGGTGGCGGTGATGCTGACCCTGCGCCGCCGCCCGGGTGCCCGCCACCAGGACGCCTCGCGGCAGGCCGCCGTGCGCAAGGAGGACCGCCTGCGGGTGGTGAAGATGCCTTCCGAGCCCACCGACAAGGAGCAGGGGCAGTGATCACCCTCGCCCATTTCCTGACCCTCTCGGCGATCCTGTTCTCGATCGGCATCGCCGGCATCGTCATCAACCGCAAGAACATCATCGTCCTGCTGATGTGCATCGAGCTGATGCTGCTGGCGGTGAGCATCAACCTGGTCGCCTTCTCGCGCTTCCTGCTCGACGTCCACGGCCAGGTGTTCGTGTTCTTCATCCTCACCGTCGCCGCCGCCGAGGCGGCGATCGGCCTCGCCATCCTCGTCACGCTGTTCCGCAACAAGCGGACGATCAACGTGGCCGAACTCGACGCGATGAAGGGCTGACATGGGCCACACGCTCCCGACCAACCTGCTGCTGGTCATCGCCCTCGCGCCGCTGCTGGGCAGCATCATCGCCGGCCTGTTCGGCCGCCAGATCGGCCGCAGCGGCGTCCACACCGTCACCATCGCCGGCGTGGCGGTGAGCTTCGCGCTCTCCTGCCACGTGCTCTGGCAGCTCTGGTTCGGCGGCGCCGATCCGTTCAACCAGAACCTCTACACCTTCTTCGACATCGGCGGCTACTCGGCGCACATCGGCTTCATGGTCGACCGCCTGACCGCGATGATGATGGTGGTGGTGACCTTCGTCTCGCTGCTGGTGCACGTCTACACCATCGGCTACATGGCCGACGACGACGGCTACCAGCGCTTCTTCAGCTACATCTCGCTGTTCACCTTCTCGATGTTGATGCTCGTGATGAGCAACAACTTCCTGCAGCTGTTCTTCGCCTGGGAGGCGGTGGGCCTCGTGTCCTACCTGCTGATCGGCTTCTGGTACAAACGCCCGACCGCGGTGTTCGCCAACATGAAGGCGTTCCTCGTCAACCGCGTCGGCGACTTCGGCTTCCTGCTCGGCATCGCCGCCATCCTCTACTTCTACGGCTCGCTCGACTACGCCACGGTGTTCGCCAAGGCTACCGACGCGATCGGCGAGACGCTGGTGGTCTGGAACCAGTTTGCCCTGCTCGGCCTGCAGGTGCCGGCCTGGCAGGTCGACGCCCTGACCTTCATCGGCATCTGCCTGTTCATCGGCGCGATGGGCAAGTCGGCGCAGGTGCCGCTGCACGTCTGGCTGCCGGATTCGATGGAGGGCCCGACCCCGATCTCGGCCCTGATCCACGCCGCGACGATGGTGACCGCCGGCATCTTCATGGTGGCGCGGATGTCGCCGGTGTTCGAGCTGAGCGCCACCGCCCTCGACTTCATCCTCTTCATCGGCGCCACCACCGCGCTGTTCACCGGCCTGATCGGCATGGTGCAGAACGACATCAAGCGCGTCGTCGCCTACTCGACCCTGTCGCAGCTCGGTTATATGACGGTGGCGCTCGGCGTCTCCGCCTACGGCGCGGCGGTGTTCCATTTGATGACGCATGCCTTCTTCAAGGCCCTGCTGTTCCTCGCCGCCGGCAGCGTGATCATCGCCCTGCACCACGAGCAGGACATGCGCCGCATGGGCGGCCTGCGTCGCTACATGCCGATCACCTACTGGACTTCGCTGCTCGGCACCCTCGCCCTGGTCGGCTTTCCGTTCCTGTCCGGCTTCTACTCGAAGGACAGCATCATCGAGGCGGTCAAGGTCGCCGCCGAGGGCGGCAACTGGGTGAGCAGCTATGCCCTGGTGGCGGTGCTGGCCGGCGTGTTCGTGACCAGCTTCTACAGCTTCCGCCTGTTCTACCTGGTGTTCCACGGCAAGGAGCGGTTCCGCGAGGCGACGCACAACCACGACGACCACCATGGTGGCCACGACGACCACGGCCACCACGGCCCGGTCGAGCCGCAGGAGTCGCCCTGGGTGGTCACGGCGCCGCTCGTCCTGCTCGCCATCCCCTCGGTCCTGGTCGGCATGCTCACCGTGGGGCCGATGCTGTTCGGCAAGGATTTCACCGGAGAGAAGCCGGTCACACCCTTCTTCGAGGGTGCCATCACCCATTACCAGGCCGGACCGGCCGCTTCCGGCCTGCCGGGTGCGGTGGCGTTCTCGCCGGTGCCGATCGCCCCCGTCGATTGCGAGGCGGTGCTGCGCGACGGTGCCGAGGATCCGGTCGCCGTGGTCGGCTGCAAGCATTTCGACGGCGGGGCGGGCGCCCTCGGCTTCGCCACCCACGGCTTCTCCACGCCGGCGTTCTGGCTGGCCTTCGCCGGCTTCGCGGTGGCGACCTTCCTCTACCTGCTGCGGCCCGGCAGCAGTGCGCGACTGCGGCGACGGCTGGCGCTGCCGGTGCGGGTGCTGGAGGCCAAGTACGGCATGGACGAACTCTGGATCGATGGCTTCGCTGCCGGCGGACTGCGGCTCGGCCGGGGTGCCTGGCGCTACGGCGACCGCGGCCTGATCGACGGTGCCGCCGTCAACGGCTCGGCCTGGCTGATCGACCGCGTCGCCGCCGTGGTGCGCCACGTGCAGTCCGGCTACCTGTACCACTACGCCTTCGCGATGATCCTCGGCCTGATCGCCCTGCTGTGGCTGGTCGGGCGCTGGACCGCGGCCTGAACCCTGGAAGGACGAACCGATGGATGGTTTCCCGCTGCTGAGCGCGTTGATCTGGCTGCCCCTGCTGGGCGGCCTGCTGACGCTCGCCTTCGGCGAGTCGCGCGGCACGCAGGCCAAGGGTTTCGCGCTGCTCGTCGCGCTGCTCACCCTGGCGCTCTGCATCCCGCTCTACAGCGGCTTCGACGCCGCCTCGCCGGCGATGCAGTTCGTCGAGAAGCGGTCGTGGATCTCGGCCTTCGACATCTACTACCACCTCGGGGTGGACGGCATCTCGGTCGCGCTGATCCTGCTCACCGCGGTGGTCGGGCTGCTGGTCCTGATCGGCGCCTGGTCCTCGGTGACCCAGCGGGTGCACCAGTTCTACGCCGCCTTCCTGGTGCTGCAGGGCCTGATGATCGGCGTGTTCGCCGCGCAGGACGCCATCCTGTTCTACGTCTTCTTCGAGGCCATGCTGATCCCGATGTTCATCGTGATCGGCGTCTGGGGCGGGGCCAACCGCGTCTACGCCAGCCTCAAGTTCTTCCTCTACACCTTCCTCGGCTCGGTGTTCATGCTGGTCGGGCTGGTGTACCTGTATCTCAAGGGCGGCAGCTTCCAGCTCGCCGACCTCTACGCCCTGCCGCTCAGCTCCACCGAGCAGTTCTGGCTGTTCTGGGCCTTCTTCGCCGCCTTCGCGGTGAAGATCCCGATGTTCCCCGTGCACACCTGGTTGCCCGACGCCCACGTCGAGGCGCCGACCGCCGGCTCGGTGGTGCTGGCCGCGATCATGCTGAAGATCGGCGGCTACGGCTTTTTGCGCTTCACCCTGCCGATCGTCCCCGACGCTGGTGCCGAGTGGGCCTGGCTGGTGATTGCCTTCTCGCTGGTGGCAGTGGCCTACATCGGCCTCGTCGCGCTGGTGCAGGAGGACATGAAGAAGCTGATCGCCTATTCCTCGATCGCCCACATGGGCTTCGTGACGCTCGGCATCTTCATCGCCTTCGGTATCGTCCGCAGCGGCGGCGCCGGCGACCCGGGCAGCGCCGCCCAGCTCGGCCTGCAGGGCGCGATGGTGCAGATGGTCTCGCACGGCTTCATCTCCGGCGCCCTGTTCACCTGCGTCGGCGTGCTCTACGACCGCATGCACACCCGCATGATGGCCGACTACGGCGGCGTCATGAACGTGATGCCCTGGTTCGGCGCCTTCTTCGTCCTGTTCGCCATGGCGAACGCCGGCCTGCCGGGCACCTCCGGCTTCGTCGGCGAGTTCATGGTGGTGCTGGCGGCCTTCCAGGCCGGCCCGTGGATCGCCATCGTCGCCGCCACCACCCTAGTGCTCGGCGCCGCCTACAGCCTGTGGATGGTCAAGCGGGTGATGTTCGGCGAGGTCGCCAACCGGGACGTCGCCGAACTCGCTGACATCGGTGCCCGCGAGGCCTGGGTGCTCGGCCTGTTCGCGCTCGGCGTGCTCGCCGTCGGCGTCTACCCGAAGCCCCTCACCGACCTGATGGATGCCTCGGTGGTCCAGCTGGTGGGCCAGCTCTCGGCCACCAAGCTCGCCCCGTGACGGAGACCCGACCGCGATGATGCCCCTGCCCACCAGCGCCGACCTGGTCCCGCTCCTGCCCGAACTGCTGCTCTGCGGCGCGGCACTCGGCCTGCTGCTCGCCGACCTGTTCATCGACGCCCGCCGCCGCGGCCTGATCCACTTCCTCGCCCTGCTGTCGCTGCTGCTGACCGCGCTGCTGGTGGCGCGCGGCATGGGCGGCGAGCCGGTCTCGGCCTTCGGCGGCATGTTCGTCCGCGACACCCTGGCCGACGTGCTGAAGATCGCGATGTGCGGCGTCACCGCCCTCGTGCTGCTCTACGCCCGCCGCTACCTGGAGGAGCGCGGCCTGCTGGTCGGCGAGTTCTACGCCATCGTCCTGCTCGCCCTGCTCGGCATGATGGTGATGGTCTCGGCCGGCAACCTCGTCACCCTCTACCTCGGGCTCGAGCTGCTGGCGCTCAGCTCCTACGGCCTGGTCGCCATGGACCGCGACAACAAGGTCGCCTCCGAAGCCGGCATGAAGTACTTCGTGCTCGGCGCCATGGCCTCGGCCCTGCTGCTCTACGGCATGTCGATGCTCTACGGCGCTACCGGCAGCCTCGACCTCGGCGCCATCCACCAGGCCGCGGCCAGCAGCGCCGACCGCACCCTGCTGTTGTTCGGCCTGGTGTTCGTGCTGGTCGGAGTGGCCTTCAAGTTCGGTGCGGCGCCCTTCCACATGTGGGTGCCCGACGTCTACCAGGGCGCGCCCACGGCCATCACCCTGTTCATCGGCTCGGTTCCGAAGATCGCCGCCTTCGGCTTCGCCTACCGCCTGCTCGAATCCGGCCTCGGTCCGGCCTCGGAATACTGGTCGCAGATGGTGGCCTGGCTCGCCGTGCTCTCGCTGGTGATCGGCAACCTGCTGGCGCTGGCGCAGACCAACCTGAAGCGCATGCTGGCCTACTCGACGATCGCCCACGTCGGCTTCCTGTTCATGGCGCTCTCGCACCCGCAGGCCAGCGGCTACAGCGCGGCGATGTTCTACGCCATCAGCTACGCCATCATGGCCAGCGCCGCCTTCGGTGCCATCATCCTGATGTCGCGGCGCGGCTTCGAGGCCGAGCACATCGCCGACTACAAGGGCCTGTGGCAGCGCAGCCCCTACCACGCCTTCCTGATCCTGCTGGTGATGGCCTCGCTGGCCGGCGTGCCGCCGACGCTCGGCTTCTTCGCCAAGCTCTCGGCGATCGGCGCCGCGGTCGACGGCGGCCGCGAGTGGCTCGCCGTGCTTGGCGTGGTGATGGCCGTGGTCGGCGCGTTCTACTACCTGCGCGTCATCAAGGTGATGTTCTTCGACCCGCCGGAGCGCGACGACGTGCTGGTGCACGCCGACGGCATGCTGCGCTTCGTGTTCGCCGCCAACGCCATCGGCCTCCTCGTGCTCGGCCTCGGGGCCCAGGTCATCCTCGGCTGGGCGCAGGCCTCGTTCACCTGAACCCGGGAACCAACGCATGGCCGCCACCCGCACCGAACGCGACAGCATGGGCGAGCTCGCGGTGCCGGCGGAGGCCCTGTGGGGCGCGCAGACCCAGCGTGCGGTGGAGAACTTCCCGGTCTCCGGCTGGCGCATGCCGCGCGATTTCCTGCGTGCCCTCGGGCTGATCAAGGCCGCCGCCGCCGAGGCCAACGCCGGGCTCGGCCTGCTCGACGCCCGGCGCGGCGAGGCCATCCGCGAGGCGGCGCTCAAGGTGGCCGCCGGTGGGTTCGACGCCGAGTTCCCGGTCGACGTGTTCCAGACCGGCTCGGGCACGTCGAGCCACATGAACGCCAACGAGGTGGTCGCGAACCTGGCCAGCACCCTCGCGGGCGTCCACGTGCACCCCAACGACCATGTCAACCTCGGGCAGAGTTCGAACGACGTGGTGCCGACGGCCATCCAGGTCGGCGCGTGCTTAAGTCTGCGCGAGCGCCTGCGGCCCGCGCTCGAACACCTGCACGCAACCATCGCGCGGCGCGCACGGGAGCACGCCGGCACCGTCAAGACCGGCCGCACCCACCTGATGGACGCGATGCCGCTCACCCTCGGGCAGGAGCTCGGTGCCTGGGCGAGCCAGGTGGAGCAAGCCGGGCTGCGCCTCGCGGAAGCCGAGCGCGGCCTCCTGGCGCTGCCGCTCGGCGGCACGGCGGTGGGCACCGGCATCAACGCCCACCCGCGCTTCGCCGCGCTCGCCTGCGCCGGGCTCGCGCGCCTCGGTGGCGCGCCCTTCGAGCCCGCGGCCAACCCCTTCGCGGGCATCGCCGCGCAGGACGCCGCGGTGGCGCTGTCCGGCCAGTTGAACGGCCTGGCCGTGGTGCTGATGAAGATCACCAACGATCTGCGCTGGATGAACTCCGGGCCGCTGGCGGGCCTGGGCGAGATCGAGCTCCCGGCGCTGCAGCCGGGCAGCTCGATCATGCCGGGCAAGGTGAACCCGGTGATCCCCGAGGCCGTGGCCATGGTCGCCGCGCAGGTGATGGGCATGCACGCCACGATCTCGGTGGCGGGGCAGGGCGGCAACTTCCAGCTCAACGTGATGCTGCCGGTGATCGCCCACAACCTGCTGATGGCCATCGAGCTCAGCGCCAATGCCGCGCGCCTGCTCGCCGACCGCGCGATCGCCGGCTTCACCGTGCGCGAGGAGCGCCTGCAGGAGGCGCTGGTCCGCAACCCCATCCTCGTGACCGCGCTCAACCCGCTGGTCGGCTACGAGAAGGCCGCCGCCATCGCCAAGAAGGCCTATGCCAGCGGCCGGCCGATCCTCGACGTCGCCGTCGAGGAGACCGGGCTCGACCGCGAGGTGCTGGCGAAGGCGCTGGACCCGCTGGCCCTGACCCGCGGCGGGATCGTGGCGGGCCCGTCGAGCGGCTGAATCATTGACGTCCTGCGGGCGGAAGTGCCACGAAACCGCGCCTGGCAGCAGGCTCTGCCCCGCCGCTGCCCCGGTTGGCCGGAGAGCCGCGCCGTTACTGCGTCTGTGGTGCCCAGGAGAGGACTCGAACCTCCACGGTTTTACCCGCTAGTACCTGAAACTAGTGCGTCTACCAATTCCGCCACCTGGGCAGGTGCTCCGTCGCCGGCACGGCGCGAAGGCTGCGAAGCGTACGGCCCGTCGTCGTCGCTGTCAACGCCCGGTGCGCCCGATGCGGTAGTCTTCGCGGCATGAAAAAAACCAAGGGATCGTCGGGCCCCGGTCCGACCCGAGCTGGTACCGACCGCGAGGCGCAACGCTACGAGCACCCGATCGCCAGCCGCGAGGCCATCCTCGCCCACCTGAAGGCGGCTCCGGGACCGCTCAGCGCCGAGGAACTGGCCCGGGCGCTCGGCCTCGAGGCACCAGACCGTTCCGAGGCCTTGGGCAAGCGCCTCGCGGCCATGCTGCGCGACGGCCAACTGCTGCTGAACCGCCGTGGCGGCTTCGCCCCGGCCGAGCGGCTGGACCTCATCGCCGGCCGCGTCATCGCCAACCCGGACGGTTTCGGTTTCCTGAAGCCCGAGGACGGCAGCGACGACCTGTTCCTGCCGCCGAATGAACTGCGCAAGGCCATGCACGGCGACCGCGTGCTCGGCTGCCTGACCGGCATCGATCGCCGCGGCCGCCGCGAGGGCGCCATCGTCGAGGTGCTGGAGCGCCGGATCACCCGCGTGATGGGCCGCTTCGAGGAGCGCGCCGGCATCGGCTACGTGGTCCCGGACGACCGCCGCATCCTCGCCGAGGTGCTGATCCCGCCGCTGGCCCGCAACGGCGCGAAGGAAGGCCAGCGCGTGGTCGCCGAGATCACCGCGCCGCCGGAACCCGGGCGGCCGCCGTTCGGGCGCATCCTCGTGGTGCTCGGCGACCGGCTTACCGCCTCGCGCGTGGTCGAGGCCGCCATCCACACCCACAACCTGCCGCACGAGTTCCCGCCGGAGACGCTGCAGGAAGCCGAGGCCGTGCCGCTCGAGGTACCGGCCGAGCTCGCCGCGCAGCGCGTCGACCTGCGTGGCCTGCCGCTCGTCACCATCGACGGCGAGGACGCCAAGGACTTCGACGATGCGGTCTGGTGCGAGGCCGACGGCCGCGGCTTCCGGCTGATCGTCGCCATCGCCGACGTCTCGGCCTACGTGCGCCCGGGCACCGCGCTCGACGCCGAGGCCGTGCAGCGCGGCACCTCGGTGTACTTCCCCGGCTTCGTCGTGCCGATGCTGCCGGAGACGCTGAGCAACGGCATCTGCTCGCTGAACCCGAAGGTCGACCGCCTGTGTTTCGTCTGCGACATGCGCGTCGATTTCGACGGCAAGGTGACGCGCTCGAAGTTCTACGAGGCGGTGATGCGCTCGCACGCGCGGCTCACCTACACCACGGTGGGCAAGGCCATCGACGGCGATGAGGAAGCCTTGGCGCAGCTTGGCAGCCTGCGTCCGCAGATCGAGGCTCTGCACCAGCTCTTCCGGGTGCTGTCGAAGGCCCGGAGCGAACGTGGTGCCATCGAGTTCGAGTCCGGCGAAGTGCGCTTCGTGCTGGATGCCAAGGGCGAGGTGGTCCAGGCCGGCATGCTGGAGCGCAACGACGCCCACAAGCTGATCGAGGAATGCATGATCGCGGCGAACGTCGAAGCCGCGCGCTTCGTCCTCCGCAAGAAGATCCCGGCGCCGTTCCGCGTCCACGACCGGCCACCGGAGCGCAAGTACACCGAGCTCTTGGAGTTCCTCGCCGAGTTCGGCCTGCGCCTGCCGGCCTGGCAGAAGGTCGAGCCCAAGGACTTCACCGCCCTGCTGCGCAAGGTGCGCAAGCGCCCGGACGCAGCCCTGCTGGAGACCGTGCTGCTGCGCTCGCAGGCCCTCGCGCAGTACTCGACCGAGAACATCGGCCACTTCGGGCTGGCGCTGGAGAGCTACGGTCACTTCACCTCGCCGATCCGCCGCTACCCCGACCTGCTGCTGCACCGCTCGATCAAGCACGTGCTCGCGGGTGGCAGCGCCGCCGACTTCGCCTACACGGCGAAGGAGATGGGTGCGCTGTGCCTCGCCTGCTCGGAGAAGGAGCGCCGCGCCGACGAGGCCGAGCGCGAGGTCGACGAGCGCTACCGCAGCGCCTGGATGGAACAGCATGTCGGCAGCGATTTCGACGGCGTGGTCAGCGGCGTGACGAGCTTCGGCCTGTTCGTCGAGCTCAACGAGAGCAAGGTCAACGGCCTGGTGCACGTCACCCAGCTGCCGCACGACTACTACCACTTCGACGCCACCCGCAAGACGCTGGCCGGCGAACGCCGCGGCCTTGCCTGGTCGCTCGGCGACACGGTGCGGGTGAAGGTGCTGCGCGCCTCGGTGGAGGACCGCCGCATCGACTTCAAGCTGGTGCTGCCCGACGGGGTCGATACGCCCCGGAAGGGCGGGGCGCCGATGCCGCCGCATCCGAATGCGAAGGCGCCACGCGGTGCGTCGCGCGATCCATCCAAACCGGCGCGCGGCATGAAGCCCGGCGGCGGCAGGGGCGGTGCGCCGAAGCGCGGCCGCTGAACGACAGGAACCGGAACACGATGAGCAAGACCAGCTGGGTCGTGGGAATCCATGCCGTCGCCTCCGCCCTCGAGCACGACGCCGCCAACGTGCGCGAAGTGCTGATGGACAACAGCGGCAGGAACCCGCGCCTCTCCGAAATCGAGAAGGAGGCCGTCGATTGCGGCATCCCGGTGCGCAAGGTCAACGCGCAGGCGCTGGAAGGCATTGCCGGCGGCACCCGCCACCAGGGCGTGGCGGCGCGCTACGAGGCCGCCCGGCTGCTCGACGAGAAGGACTTGAAGGGCCTCGTCGAGGGCGCGGAAGGGCGTGCGCTGGTGCTGGTGCTCGACGGCGTGCAGGACCCGCACAACCTCGGGGCCTGCCTGCGCAGTGCCGCGGCCGCCGGGGTGACCTGCGTGGTGATCCCGAAGGACAAGGCCGTGGGCGTCACCGCGACGGTGCGCAAGACCGCCGCCGGCGCCGCCGACCGCATCGCGCTGGTGCAGGTCACCAACCTCGCTCGCGCCCTGCGCGAGCTGAAGGACCTCGGCGTGTGGCTGTACGGGCTCCGTGGCGAAGCGAAGGCCTCGCTCTATTCGCTGGACCTGAAGGGCAACGTCGGCCTCGTGCTGGGCGGCGAGGGCGATGGCCTGCGCCGGCTCACCGCCGAGACCTGCGACCAGCTCGTCCGCATCCCCATGCCCGGCGACATGGAGAGCCTCAACGTCTCCGTCGCCACCGGTGTCGCCCTGTTCGAAGCCGTGCGCCAGAGGAGCCTCGCATGACCTTGCAATGGTTCGATTTCGTCGGCCTCGCCGGTATCGGCTTCGTGCTGTTGGCCTACCTGCTGCTGCAGGCCGGCAAGCTGCAGGGCAGCTCGATCGGCTACCAGCTCGCCAACCTGTTCGGCTCGGCCTTCATCCTGGTCTCGATCTTCGGCTCGCCGGTGCCGGTCCGCGAAGTGCTGACGCCCTTCCTGATGCAGATCGCCTGGATCGCGATCAGCCTCTACGGGCTGTGGCGTGGCCTCGTGGCACGGGCGGCCGCACTCCGCAAACCTCCCGCGCGCTGAGCTTGCGGTGCGCCGGGGTTCCGGCACCTTCCCGGCAAGCGGATTCAGTCGTCGGCCGCGCGCACCAGGTCGAGGTCGTTGAACTGCTTCCAGCGGTTCATCACCGCGCAGAACAGCTGGGCGGTGCGCTCGGCATCGTAGACGGCGGAATGGGCTTCGCGGCTGTCCCAGGGCAGGCCGGCGGCCTGGCAGGCCTTGGCCAGCACCGTCTGCCCGTAGGCCAGCGCCGCCAGCGTCACCGTGTCCATGGTGCTGAACGGGTGGAAGGGGCTGCGCTTGTGGCCGACGCGGGCGATGGCGGCGTTGAGGAAGCCGAGGTCGAAGTGCGCGTTGTGCCCGAGCAGGATGGCGCGCTGGCAGCCGTTGCGCTTCGCCGCCGCGCGCACCGGTACGAAGATGCGGTCGAGCGCCAGCCGCTCGGGTTGGGCGTCGCGGAACGGATGGTCGAGCCGGATGCCGGTGATTTCCAGCGACTTCGGGTCGATCTCCATGCCGGGTGCCGGCTCGACGTGGACGCTGACGGTCTCGCCCGGGTACAGGAGGCCGGTGTCGTCCATCTCGATCGGCACCGCCGCGATCTCCAGCAAGGCGTGCCGGGCGGCATCGAAACCGCCTGTCTCGACGTCGACCGCCACCGGCAGGAAACCGCGGAAGCGCGCCGCCATCGGCGGCAGGCCGCGGGTGTCGGGGATGCCTTGCGGGCCCTGCTCGTCGATGTCGCCGCCGCCGCTCACTCGCTGGTCTTGTCGGCCTTCTCGCGGCCGGCGCTCATCTGCTCGCCATGCACCAGGAACCAGGTGCTCTCGGCGATGTTGGTGGCGTGGTCGCCGATGCGCTCGATGTTCTTGGCCATGAACAGCAGGTGCGTGCAGGGCGTGATCTGCTTCGGGTCCTCGGCCATGTAGGTGAGCAACTCGCGGAACAGGCTGGTGTAGGCGGCATCGAGCTCGGCGTCGCGGTCGCGCATCGAGGCGGAACGCCCGGCGTCGCGCAGGCGGTAGGCCTCCAGCGCCTCGCCCAGCAGCTCGCCAGCCAGGCCGGCCAGCGCCGGCAGGCTGCGTGCCGGGGCCACCGGGGCGCTCTGGTTCAGCACCATCGTGCGCTTGGCCACGTTGGCGGCGTAGTCGCCGATCCGCTCGATGTCGGCGGCGATGCGCAGCGCGGCGTAGACCTCGCGCAGGTCGCGGGCCATCGGCTGGCGCAGGGCCAGCACCCGCAGCACGTCGTTGGAGACGGTGCGCTCGAGCTCGTCGATGGCGTCGTCGTTGATCACGACGCGCTCGGCGGCCTTGCTGTCGCGGCGGTTCAGCACGTCGATGGCGGCCTGCATCTGGCTCAGGGCCATCTCGCCCATCCGGGCGATCTCGCCGTTGATCCGTTCCAACTCGGCGTCGAAGCTCTTGACGATGTGGTCGTGCGGAGCGGCCATCAGCCGAACCTCCCGGTGATGTAGTCCTCGGTCTGCTGCTTCGAGGGTTTGGTGAAGATCTGCTGGGTGGAACCGTACTCGACCATCTCGCCCAGGTACATGAAGGCGGTGAAGTCCGAGCAGCGCGCCGCCTGCTGCATGTTGTGGGTGACGATGAGGATCGTGAAATCGCGCTTCAGGTCGGCGATCAGCTGCTCGATCTTGCCGGTGGCGATCGGGTCCAGCGCCGAGGTCGGTTCGTCGAACAGGATCACCTCCGGCTTCAGGGCCACCGCCCGGGCGATACAGAGGCGCTGCTGCTGGCCGCCGGAGAGGCCGAGCGCGCTCTGCTTGAGCTTGTCCTTGACCTCGTCCCAGAGCGCGCTCTGGCGAAGGGCCTCCTCGACGCGGATGTCCATGTCGGGCTTCTTCAGCCGCTCGTAGTGGCCGATGCCGTAGGCGACGTTGTCGTAGATCGACATCGGGAACGGCACCGGCTTCTGGAACACCATGCCGACCTTGCTGCGCAGGCGGTTGATCGGGTACTTCGGGTCGAGCAGGTTCTGGCCGTCGAGCAGGATCTCGCCTTCCGCGCGCTGCTTCGGGTAGATCGAGTAGATCTTGTTGAAGATCCGCAGCAGGGTGGACTTGCCGCAGCCGGAGGGACCGATCAGCGCGCTGACGCGCTTCTCCGGCACCACCATGTTGATGTCCTTCAGCGCGAGGAAATCGCCGTAGTAGAAATTGAGGTTGCGCGTCGTCAACTTGGCAGCGGTGGCCGGTTCCGGTGCCGCGGTGCTGGTCTGGACGGCGATCTGGACGTTAGTCATGGCTCATCTTCTTGCGCAGCAGGAGGGTACGGGCCAGCACGCTGACCAGCAGGACGAAGCAGGTGATCAGGAACGCACCGGCCCAGGCCAGCAACTGCCAGTTCTCGAACGGGCTCATCGCGAACTGGTAGATGGTGACCGGCAGGTTGGCCATCGGCTCGCCGAGGTCGATGTTCCAGAAGCTGTTGTTGAAGGCGGTGAACAGCAGCGGCGCGGTCTCGCCGGAGATCCGGGCGAGGCCCAGCATCACCCCGGTCAGGATGCCGGAAAGCGCGGCACGGTAGAGCACCTTGCTGATGACCTTCCATTGCGGGACGCCGAGCGAGAGTGCGGCCTCGCGCATCTGGGTGGGGACGAGGCGAAGCATCTCGTCGGTGGTGCGCACCACCACCGGCAGCACGATGAAGCCGAGCGCCACCGCGCCGGCGAAGCCGGAGAAGCCGGAGATGTCGATCAGCCAGGTCGCCATGCCCTCCAGCCAGCCGCCGGCCTGGCCGGCGGCGGTGTCCTGCAGGGCGTTGCCGATCTGCCGCGGCATGCCGATCAGCACCACGAACACGAACAGGCCGAGCACGATCGAGGGCGCCGAGAGCAGGATGTCGTTGACGAAGCGGATCACCGCGCCGGTCTTGGTGTAGTTGGCGTATTCGGCGAGGTAGGTGCCGGCGGCGATGCCGATCGGTGCTGCCATCGCCACCGCCAGCATGCACATCACGATGCTGCCGACGATGGCGTTGAGCAGGCCGCCCACGCCCAACGGCGCGCCGGGCGGCGGGGTCATCTCGGTGAACATGGCCAGGCTCAGGCCGTCGATGCCGCGGTCGAGCGTGGTGAGCAGGATCCAGCCGAGGAAGAACAGGCCGACGATGGCGGCGGCGCCGGACAGCACCAGCGCGACCCCGTTGGTGAGCTTGCGGCGGCGGTACAGCCGTTCGGTCGCGAGCGCGGCGGCGTCCATCAGTTGCCCTCCCGGCGATGCAGGCTCATCAGCATCAGCTTGGCGATGCTGAGCACGACGAAGGTGACCATGAACAGCACGAAGCCGAGTGCCAGGAGCGAGCTGCGGTGCAGGTCGGCGAAGGCCTCGCCGAACTCGTTGGCGATGGTGGCGGCGATCGAACTCGACGGTTCCAGCAGGTTGGCCAGACGGTTGGCGTTGCCGAGCACGAAGGTGACCGCCATGGTCTCGCCAAGCGCGCGGCCGAGGCCGAGGAAGATGCCGCCGATCACCGCCGAGCGGGTGTAGGGCAGGACGATGCTCCAGACCACCTCGAAGGTGGTCGAGCCGAGCGCATAGGCCGATTCCTTGAGCCGGTTCGGCACGGTCATGAAGACCTCGCGCATCACCGAGGCGATGAACGGGATGATCATGATCGAGAGCACGATGCCGGCGGTGAGCATGCCGATGCCGATCGGCGGGCCGTCGAACCAGGGGCCGATGATCGGCCACTGCGAGACGGTGCGGCTCAAGGTCGGGTAGACGTGCTCGGCGAGGAAGGGCACCAGCACGAACAGGCCCCACATGCCGTAGATGATCGAGGGGATGCCGGCCAGCAGCTCGATGGCGGTGCCGATCGGGTTGCGCAGCCAGGGCGGCGCCACCTCGGTCAGGAACACGGCGATGCCGAAGCTGATCGGCACGGCGATGAGCAGGGCGATGCCGGCGGTGATGAGGGTGCCCACGATGGGCGCCAGGCCGCCGAAGACCAGGTTGCCCGGGTCCCAGTGGTCGGAGGTGAGGAAGTCGAGGCCGAAGGTGGCGAAGGCCTCGCGGCCGCCCCAGGCCATGGTCAGGGCGGCGCCGAGCAGGCCGGCCAGCACGAAGAAGCCGGCGGCGGCCACGCTCCAGCGGAACAGGCGGTCGGCGCGGGCGTCGCCACGCGCGAGACGGTCGAGATGGTCGAGATGGTTGGCAGGAACTGCCATCGGGGGATCCGGTTGAGAGGTCAGGGAAACACCCCGGCGCGCCCGAGCGCGCCGGGGCGGGAAGGATCAGAAGGTGAAGTTCGCTTCCCAGTAGGCCTTGACCAGGGCCACCACGTCCTCGGGCAGCGGCACGTAGCCCAGTTCCTCGGCGCGGGCGTCGCCGTGGGCGTAGCCCCAGCGGAAGAAGTCGAGCGCGGCGCGGGCGCGGACCGGGTCGCTCGGGGCCTTGCTCACGAGGATGAAGTTGGTGGCGGCGATCGGCCAGGCATCGGCACCAGGCGCGTTGGTGATCAGCAGGTGGAAATCCTCGGCATTGGCCCAGTCGGCGCTGGCGGCGGCGGCCTGGAAGCTGGCGATGCTCGGGGTGACCCAGTTGCCGGCGGCGTTCTGCAGGCTGACCGTGGTCAGGTCGTTCTGCAGGGCGTAGCTGAGCTCGACGTAGCCGATCGAGCCGGTGAGCTGCTCGGTGTAGGCGGCCACACCCTCGTTGCCGCGGCCGCCGACGCCGGTCGGCCAGCGCACCGAGGTCGCGGCCGGACCGACCGTCTCGGCCCAGGCCGGGCTGACCTGGCCCAGGTAGTGCACGAAGTTGAAGGTGGTGCCCGAACCGTCGGAGCGGTACACGGCCTTGATCGTGGTCTCCGGCAGGGCCAGGCCGGGATTGATGGCGACGATCGCCGGGTCGTTCCAGCGGGTGATGCGGCCGAGGTAGATGTCGGCCAGCAGCGGGCCGGTCAGGCGCAGCTGGTTCGGTTCGATGCCGGCGATGTTGACCACCGGCACCACGCCGCCGATCACCGAGGGGAACTGGCCGAGCCGCGCACCTTCCAGCACCTCGGGGGTGAGCGGGGCGTCGGTGGAGCCGAAGTGGATGGTGCCGGCCTTGGCCTGGGCGATGCCGCCGCCGGAGCCGATCGACTGGTAGTTGACGCGGTTGCCGGTGGCCTGGGCGTATTCGCCCGCCCACTGCGAGAGCAGCGGGAACACGAAGGAGGCGCCGGCGCCGGTGACGTCGACGCCGGCGGTGGGCGGCGGCGGGGCGGCCGCGTCCTGCGGGGCTTCGGCGGGGCGCGGGCCGCAGGCGGCCAGCAGGCCGGCGGTGCCGAGGACGAGGGTGGTGCGCAGCAGCGTGGCGTTCATCGGGGTCTCCGGGCGGGATGAGGGCGTGGCAGGGCGGATTCAACGCGGGAAGCGGCCGTCCCAGTAGGCGCGGATGCGTTCCACCAGCGGATCGGGCAGGGGCACGAAGCCCAAGCGTTCGGCCGGGGCATCGCCGTGGGCGTAGATCCAGTCGAAAAAGCGCAGCACGGCGGCGGTGGCGGCCGGGTCGCGTGCCGCGGTCGGCAGCAGGATGAAGTTGGTGGCGGCGATCGGCCAGGCGTCCGCGCCGGGCGCGTTGGTGATCAGCAGGTCGAAGTCCGGCGCGGCGGCCCAGTCGGCGCTGGCGGCGGCGGCACGGAAACTCGCCACCCCGGGTTGCACCCAGTGGCCGGCGGCATTGCGCAGGGCGGCGTGGGTCAGGCGGTTGCTCAGGGCATAGCTGAGCTCGACGTAGCCAATCGCCCCCTCGAGCTGCTTGACGTAGGCGGCGACACCCTCGTTGCCGCGGCCGCCGACGCCGATCGGCCAGCGGATCGAGGTGGCGGCCGGGCCGACCGTCCCGGCCCAGGCCGGGCTGACCTGGCCCAGGTAGTGCACGAAGTTGAAGGTGGTGCCCGAACCGTCGGAGCGGTAGACCACGCGGATGCCGCGGTCGGGCAGGGTGAGGCCGGGGTTGACGGCGGCGATGGCCGGGTCGTTCCAGCGGGTGATGCGGCCGAGGTAGATGTCGGCCAGCAGCGGCCCGGTCAGGCGCAGGCGACCGGCCTCGATGCCATCGAGGTGCACCACCGGCACCACGCCGCCGATCACCGAGGGGAACTGCGCGAGGCCGTGGCGGGCGAGGGTGGCACTGTCGAGTGGTGCGTCGGTGGAACCGAAATCGACGGTGCCCGCCTTGGCCTGGGCGATGCCACCGCCGGAGCCGATCGACTGGTAGTTGATCCGCCCTTTGCCGAGCGCGGCGTACTCGGCCGACCACTGCGAGAGCACCGGGAACACGAAGGAAGCGCCCGCGCCGACGAGGTCGCGCGCGGCCAAGCCGCCGCCGGCCAGGGCCAGCAGGATCACCAACGCGGTTTTCAGGGTGGCTCGGGGATGCACGGGGGGCGCCGGAGGCGTGTGGACGGCCACGGAAAGGGCAGGCGATTATGTGTCAGGTCAATGACGATTCCATGACTTGGCCTTCGCCGGCCGCTCGGCAAGGGCGGGCGGCGAGGGGCGCTATGATCGCCCGCCGACCCGCGTGATGCGCCCCTTGGGCCGTGATCCCACCGACCTGTCGCCCCGGAGCCCCGATGCCGCCACGCACGATCCCCCGCTCCCGCCCGCTCATCACCACCCTGCTGCTGGCCCTGGCCGCCAGTCCTGCCCTGGCCGCCGACCCTGCTCCGGCCGCCGATCCACGCGATGCCGCGCTCGCCGAGCTGCGCGCCCAGGTCGAGGCCCTGCAGGCCCGGATCGCCGCGCTGGAGGCGCAGTCGAGGGCCGCTCCGGTCGGCTCGGAAGCCACCCGGCCGGAAATGCCTGCGGTCGCCGCCGGCCCGGGCCTCGACATCGAGGTGGCCGGCTCCTCGCCCGCGGCCTTCGGCATCGGCGGGCGGATCCACTACGAGGCCTACGCCTTCGACCGCGACCTCCGGCCCGCCACCGGCGGCAGCGAGTTCCGCCGCGTTCGCGTCCAGGTCGAGGGCGAGGCCGCCGGCTGGGGCTACCGCGTGCAGGCCGAGCTCTCCGGCCGCCACACCGACCTGCGCGATGTTTACCTGCAGCGCGCCTTCGGCGACAGCATGCTGACGATCGGCCAGTTCAAGCCCTTCCGCTCGATGGAGGAGCTGACCAGCTCCAACGACGCGGCGCTGATGGAGCGCAGCTTCAATTCGGCGGCGGGCCTGTTCGCCGATCGCCAGTGGCAGCAGGGTGTCGGCTTGCTGCACGCGCACGGTGCCGGTTCGCTCGGGCTGGCGCTCTTCAAGCTGCGCGAGGACAACACGCCGCGCAACGAAGGCTGGGGCGGCAGCGTCCGTGCCACCTGGGCCCCGTATTTCGACGATCGCGACCTGCTGCACCTCGGTGCCTGGTGGAGCCACGAGCAGGGCGGCCGCGACACGCCGGCCTTCGCCATCCAGCCGGCCTACGGCGGGCGGCGCGGCCCGGAGGCCCTGCTGTTCGAGGCTGCTCCCGACCGCGATTTCTCGCAGCGCAGCGGCGGCGTCGAACTCGCCGGACGGCGCGGCAGCCTGCACTGGCAGGGCGAGTGGACCCGCACCACCGTGGCCGGCCCGGTCGGCGAGGCCCGCATCGCCGGTGCCTACCTGGAGGCCGGCTGGCTGTTCGGCGGGGTGCGCGGCTACGAGCTCGGCGAGGGCGTGTTCGCCGCCCCGCTCGAAGTCGGCCGGGGTGGGCTCTGGGAGCTGGTCGCTCGCGGCGAGCGGATGCACCGCCGCGACCTCCACGGCTTCGCCCTGCGGCGCTGGGTGCTCGGCCTCAACTGGTACGCCAGCGAGGACCTGCGCTTCATGCTCAACCTGACCGAAGGGCGGGACGAGGCCAGCGGCGACGCGCCACGGCAACTGGCGGTGCGGGCCCAGTACGTGTTCTGAAGGCTCGGGCTATAGTGCGGGCCGCGGACCCCCGCGGGGAGCGGCATGGAGCACAGCCCGAACGCCACCACCGTCCTCGTCGCCGAGGACGACGCCAGCATCCGTGCCGTGCTGCAGGCCACCCTGCGCTCGGCCGGCTACCGGGTGCTGGCGGCCAGCAACGGCGTCGCCGCGCTGGCCATCGCCCGCGCCGAGCGTCCCACCCTCGTCATCTCCGACGTGCTGATGCCGGAGGGCGATGGCCGCGCCCTGCTCGCCGCCCTGCGCGCCGACCCGGCCACCGCCGACCTGCCCTTCGTGTTCCTCACCGGACTCGACGAGCGCGAGTCGGTGCGCCGCGGCATGGACCTCGGTGCCGACGACTACCTGACCAAGCCGTTCCGACCGACCGAGCTGCTCTCGCTGGTGCAGGCGCAGTTGCGGCGCTTCGCCCGCCGCGACGAGCAGCGTCGGCGGCTGGAGGCCGAGGCGCGTCGGCTGCGCCAGTTCGATTCGGTGACCGGCCTGCCGAACCGCGTGTATTTCCTCGAACGGGTCGGCGAGGAGGCGGCCCTCGGCGGCGGCCTCGCGGTGGCCAGCCTGGCCCTCGGCCTGTGGCCGCAGGTGCGGCAGTCGCTCGGGCAGGCGCTGGCCGATGAGGTGCTGCGCGAGGCCGCCAACCGCCTGCTGGAGAGCGTGCGTTCGCGCTTCGGCGCCCGCGCCATGCTGGCGCGCTCCGGCGAGCACCGTTTCGCCCTCGCACTGCCGATGGACGGCGACGAGGAGCGTTTCCACGCCCTGCTGCGCGAATTGCTGGCCCCGCTCTCGCAGCCGCTCGATGCCGGCGGGCAGCGGCTGTTCTTCGATGCCTCGGTCGGCGTCGCCCTGCGCTCGCGCGAGGGCGACAGCCTCGAACGCCTGCTCGACCACGCCGAGGCGGCCGAACCGGACAGCGCCCCCGGCGGCACGCTCGCCTTCTACTCGCCCGAGAACAGCGCGGTGCGCGGTCGCCGCGTGCGCCTGCTGCAGGACCTCCGGCAGGCCCTGGAGCGCCGCGAGCTGAGCCTCGCCTACCAGCCGCAGCTGGCGCTGGGCGACGAGCGCCCGCTCGGTTTCGAGGCGCTGCTGCGCTGGCACCACGCCGAGCTCGGGCAGGTGCCGCCGGTCGAGTTCATCCCGCTCGCCGAGGAGAGCGGCCTGATCCTGCCGATCGGCAGCTGGGTGCTGCGCGAGGCCCTGCGCCAGCTCGCCGCCTGGCACGCCGAGGGACTCGCGCCGCTGCGGGTCTCGGTCAACCTCTCGCCGCGGCAATTCGAGGACCCGGGGCTGGTGGCCACCGTGCGCGAGGCCCTGGCCGGGGTCGCGGTGCCGCCCGGTTCGCTGGAGCTGGAGATCACCGAGAGCACGGCGATGGGCGACCCGGACCGCGCCATCGACCTGATGGCCCAGTTGCGCGCGCTCGGCGTGGTGCTGGCGCTCGACGACTTCGGCACCGGCTACTCCAACCTCTCGCAACTCAAGCGGCTGCCGGTCGACGTGCTGAAGATCGACCAGATGTTCGTGCGCCACATCGTCGCCGACCCCGGCGATGCCGCCATCGTCCGCGCGGTGATCGCCCTGGCCCACGGCTTCGGCCTCACGGTGGTGGCCGAGGGCGTGGAGTCGCGCGCCCAGGTCATCAAGCTCGCCCAGCTCGGCTGCGACGTGGTGCAGGGCTACCACTACGGCGCGCCCATGCTGGCCGAGGGCGTGCCCGGCTGGTTGCAGGACCACGGCCTCCCGGCCGACTGAAGCGCCGCTCCCGCGCGGGACGCTCAGGCCGTCGCGGCGGTCTTCTCCTTGAAGCGGCAGAGGTCGCGCACCGGGCAGGCGCCGCACAGCGGCTTGCGCGCCTTGCAGGTGTAGCGGCCGTGCAGGATCAGCCAGTGGTGGGCGTGCTGGCGGAATTCGGCGGGGACGGCCTTGAGCAGCTTCCGTTCGACCGCGTCGACGGTCTTGCCGGGGGCGAGTCCGGTGCGGTTCGAGACCCGGAAGATGTGGGTGTCGACGGCGATGGTGGGCTCGCCGAAGGCGGTGTTCAGCACCACGTTGGCGGTCTTGCGCCCCACCCCGGGCAGGGCCTCGAGCGCGGCGCGGTCGCGCGGTACCTCGCCGCCGTGCTGTTCGAGGAGGATCCGGCAGGTTGCCATCAGGTGCGCCGCCTTGGCGTTGTAGAGGCCGAGGGTGTTGATGTGGGCCTTCAGGCCCTCCTCGCCGAGGGCGAGCAGGGCGGCCGGGGTGTTCGCCACCGGGAACAGCCGGCGCGTGGCCTTGTTGACACCGACATCGGTGGCCTGCGCCGAGAGCAGCACCGCCACCAGCAGCTCGAACGGCGTGCGGTATTCGAGTTCGGTGCGCGGCGTGGGGTTCAGCTCGCGCAGGCGCTGGAAGAAGGCGTGGCGGTCGGCGGGTTTCATGGCGGCGGCGTGGGGGTGGCCGGCCCGCGGCGCAAGGCGTGGTCGAGCAGCGGCGCGGCGGCGTTCATCAGCAGCAGCGCCGCCACCGCCGCCGCCGGCGTGCCGGCACCGGCCGGCAGCAGCATGGCGAGCAGGCCGACGCCGGCCCCGAACAGCCAGCGTCCGGCCCGGCCGTGGCAGCCGCTGGCCGGATCGCCGGCGAGGAAGAAGGCCAGCAGCATCAGGGTCGGGTCGGCGAGCGGCTGGAGCAGGGCCATCGCGTCGCCGCCGGACCCCGGCCATGCCGCAAGGCCGGGCAGCAGGGCGCCGGCGAGCACGGCCACCGGCACCGCCGCGGGCACGATCCCCAGCCGCAGCAGCACCAGCCCGCCCGCCGCCCAGGCCAGGGCCAGCAGCGGTTCGACCGCGGCCGGCGTGGCGGTGGGCGGGGCGAGCGCCAGCGCCACGGCGACCCCCAGCGCCGCCGGGTGGAAGGGCGACTGGCCGCTGCCGCCGTGGGCGTGGCGGCCGAGCAGCAGGGCCGCGCAGACCCCGGCGGCCAGCCCCCAGAGGGGAGTGTCGATGGGCAGCAGGAGCGCCACCAGCAGGGCGATCGGCAGCGCCGCGAGGATGTCCTCGTGCCGGCCCGGTGCCCCCGGGTGCCGGCTGCGCAGGATCTGCAGGGCCGCTTCCACCAGCACCGCGAGGCCGAGCGCCAGGCCGAGCCGCAGCGGCCATGGCGCGTCGGCCGCGAGCAGCACGGTCGCGGCCGTGCCGGGTAGCAGGGCGAGCAGGCGCAGCCCTTCGCGGCCGCCGATGCGACGCCAGGGCGGCAGGTTCACGAAGGGTCCGCGGCCGTTCGCGCCCGTGCCTTGGCGAGCGCGGCGGCCGCCGCCGCCCCCAGCCGTGCGGCTCGCCGTGCCTGCACGCCCTGCGCAGTCTCGGCCTCGCGGGCGAGGCGGGCGCTGCGCTGCCGGTAGCGTTCGCGCGCGGCATCGGCGCTGGCGCGGCGCTGGCGCTCGGCCTGCACCGCGGCGGCGGCGGCGCGGAACCCGGCCGCCAGCGGCAGCGCGCTCGGGCAGACGGCGTCGCAGGCGGCGCAGCCGGTGCAGGCGGAAAGGCCGAGTGCCAAGGCTTCGTCCACGGCCCCGCGCCGCAGCGTGGCGTGCAGGGCGAGCGGGTCGAGCCGCACCGGGCAGGCCGGCTGGCAGTCGCCGCAGCGGATGCAGGGCCGCGCCATCGCCTTCAGCGGCCGTGGAACACCGGCTTGCGCTTGTCGAGGAAGGCGCGGGTGCCCTCCCGCATGTCCTCGGTGGCGAAGACGGTGGCAAAGCCCAGCGTCTCGTAATCGAGCCCGGTGTCGATCGCCGCCTCGCCGCCCAGCAGCACGGCATCGAGGATGCCGCGCAGTGCCTGCGGCGCGGCCGCGGCCAGTTGCGCGGCCAGCGCCTCGGCCGCGGCCTCCAACTCGGCCGCCGGCACCACCCGGTGGACGAGGCCGAGTTGCCGTGCCCGCTCGGCGTCGATCGGCGCGCCGAGCAGGCAGAGCTCCAGCGTCGCCGCCCGCCCGACCAGGCGCAGCAGGCGCTGGGTGCCGCCGAAACCGGGGATCAGGCCGAGGTTGACCTCGGGCTGGCCGAGCTTGGCGTTGTCGGCGGCGATCCGCAGGTGGCAGGCCATCGCCAGTTCCAGCCCGCCACCCAGGGCGAAGCCGTGGATGGCGGCCAGCACCGGCTTGCCGAGGCGCTCGATGCGGGTCATCAGGGCCTGGCCGTGGCGCGAGAAGTCGCGTGCCTCGACCGCGCTCAACCCGGCCATGGCGGCGATGTCGGCTCCGGCGACGAAGGCCTTGGGGCCGGCGCCGGCGAGCAGCACGACGCGCACCGCCGGGTCGGTCGCCGCCGCCGCGAAGGCGGCGTGCAGTTCGTCGAGCGTGGCGCGGTCGAGCGCGTTCAGCCTTTCCGGGCGGTTGATCGTGATCCGGCGCACGGCGCCGGCATCGGAAACGAGCAGGGTCTCGAAGGCGGGCAGGGTCATGTCAGTGGCGATTCAGGGCCTTGGCCGCTATTCTACGTCGCCCTCGGGGCCGCAATCGGCCCCGTTTCCGTTCCTGCGCCGCCCCGTGCCGCCGATGGCCTTCCCGTGCCGCCGATGGCCTTCTGGAGACCTTGATGATCGTGCGTATCCTTGCCACTGCCCTCGCCGCCGCCGTTGCCACGGCCGTGACCGCCCAGACCCCGGCCGCCACCCCGACGGCCCCCGCCGCCTCGGCCCAGCCGGCGGCACCGGCCGCGCTGCCGCGGCCCGACAAGAACACCCTGAGCTACACGCTCGGCTTCGACGTCGGCAAGGGCATCAGCGATGCCCGCGTCGAGGTCGACTTCAACCAGGTGCTGCGCGGCATGCAGGACGCCTTCAACCGCCGCAACCCGGCCTTCAGCGAGGAGCAGATGACCGCCGCGCTGGCCTGGATGCAGCAGCAGGCGATGGCCCAGGCCCGTGCCGAGTTCGAGCGCATGGCGCGCGAGAACAAGCAGCGCTCCGATGCCTTCCTCGCCGCCAATCGCGCCAAGCCAGGCGTCACCGTGCTGCCCTCGGGCATCCAGTACCGCGTGATCGACGCCGGCTCCGGCGCTCGTCCGACCGCCAACAGCGAGGTGCAGCTGCACTTCCGCCTGTCGCTGCCGACCGGCCAGGAACTCGGCAACACCTACGCCACGGCCGATGCCCAGCCGCCGACCTTCCGGGTCGACCAGTTCCCGGTGCAGGGCGTGCGCGAGGTGCTGCCGCTGATGCCGGCCGGCGCGCGCTGGGAGGTGTTCCTGCCGCCGGAGAAGAACGTCAACCCCGAGGGCCGCTCGATCGGCGGTCCGGGCCAGGCGCTGGTGTTCGACCTGCGGCTGGTCAGCGTCCGCTGACCGCCCGGGGCCGGGTCGCGCCAACACCTGACGGCCGTGGTGCTGCCGGAGCGCGAAGCGCGGGCGGCGGACTGATGGTCGCCGTCGGCGACCTGCGGGCGGTGCTGCACGCACCCGCGCGGGTGCCCGACGGGCCGCCCCGGAACCTGCCGGAACTGGCCGACCTGCTGCCCGCGGCGCCACTGCGCCCGGCCGCCGTGCTGGTCGGCCTGCGCGAACACCGTTGCGGCCCGCGGGTGCTGCTGACCCGGCGCCAGGACGCGCTGCGCCACCACGCCGGCCAGATCAGCTTCCCCGGTGGGCGGGTCGATGCCGGCGACAGCGGCCCGTTGGCCGCCGCCCTGCGCGAGACCATCGAGGAGGTCGGCCTGCCGCCGGCCGCCATCGAGCCGCTGGGCTGGCTCGATCCCTACGCCACCCTCACCGGCTTCCACGTCTTCCCGCTGGTGGCGGCCCTCGACCCGTCCGCCGTCCTCGAGCCCAACCCGGACGAGGTCGCCGAGGCCTTCGAGGTGCCGCTCGACTTCCTGCTCGATCCGGCCAACGCCCTGCCGGTCACGCTCGAATGGCGTGGCCGCGAGCGCCGGCTGGTCGAGTTCCACTGGGGCGGGCACCGCATCTGGGGCACCACCGCGGCCATGCTCGTCGACCTGCGCGATCGCCTGCGCCACGGTGGCTGAATGGCCGAGTGCCGCTGCCATCGGACTGTCATTTCCGGTCGACAGGCTTGAGGGTCAATTCGTGCGGAGGCAGGCAATGGTGGGTGTGGCGATCAGGGTTCGTGGGCGTGGGCGTCGACTGGCGGGCGTGGCCGTCATGGCCGGGTTGTTGTTCGCGGCCCTGCCCGCGCTCGCCACCACGCGGCTTTGCCTTTCCGGCTCCAACACGGTCGGCGAGCACCTCGCCCCGGCCCTCGTCAAGGCCTGGGCCGAGCGGCAGGGCTGGCGGCTCGCGAACGAGTCGCGACCCGCGCCCGACACCACCCAACTCGTGTTCGCCGGCGACGCCGCGGTGCAGGTCGAGGTGCGCGCGCAGGGCACCAGCAGCGGGTTCGCCGCGCTGCGCGACGGCCAGTGCGACATCTGGATGGCCTCGCGGTCGGCACGTCCCGCCGAGGTCGAGGCCGCCCGTGGCATCGGCCGGCTCTACGAGCGCGGCCAGGAGCACGTGCTGGCGCTGGACGGGCTGGCGGTCATCGTCCACCCCTCGAACACGGTGACGGCCCTCACCGTCGCCCAGGTCCGCGATCTCTTCGCCGGCCGCCTGCGCGACTGGTCGCAGGTCGGTGGCCGCCCCGGGCCGGTCACCCTGCACGCCCGTGACGAGGCCTCCGGCACCTACGACACCTTCCGCAGCCTGGTGCTCGGCGAGACCGTACTGGCCCGCACCACGCTGCGCTACGAATCGACCGACCGCCTCGCCGCCGCGGTCGCCGCCGACCCACGGGCGATCGGCGTGGTCGGCCTGGCCGGCGTCGGCCGCGCGCGCGCGGTGGCGCTCTCCGACGAGGGCACCCGGCCGCTGCCGCCCAACACCCTCGCGGTCGCCACCGAGGACTACCTGCTCTCGCGCCGCCTGCTGTTCTACACCGCCGCGCAGCCACGCGCCGAGGTCAAGGCCTTCATCGACTTCGCGCTCGGCCCCTCGGGCCAGGCGGTGGTCCGCGAGGTCGGTTTCGTGCCGCAGGAGGTCGCCGCCTTCGCGGTGCCGCCGCCCACCCACCCGGAGAAGCGCGAGATCGTCGCCGGGGCGCGCCGCGTCGGCCTCAACTTCCGTTTTGGCGAGGGCATCGCCCTGCTCGACAACAAGGCGCTGGAGGACGTGGAACGGTTGGCCCAGTTCCTGCGCCGCCCCGGGCAGTCCGGGCAGGAGATCGTGCTGGTCGGTTTCGCCGACCGTTCGGAGATGTCGCCGTTCGCCGCCATCGCGCTCAGCAACGACCGCGTCGATCTGGTGGCCGATGCCCTGCGCCGGCAGGGCCTGCGCGTCGCCCGCCAGCGCGGGCTGGGGCAGATCGCCCCGGTCGCCAGCAACGCCACCCCGCAGGGCCGCGAGCGCAACCGCCGGGTCGAGGTCTGGATCCGCCCGGTGGCCGGCACCGCGGCCGCGCCGCGGGCCGCGCTCACTTCCGCAGGCGGCTGACCAGCGCCTGCAGGGCCTGCTGCGTCGAGGCGGCGTACCACTGCTCGACGAAACCGGCCAGTTGCTCCGCGCTGAAGCCGGCCAGCGCCGCGTGCAGGTCGGCGCGGGCGATCGCCCGCGTCGCCAGCAAGGGCTCGCGCGGCAGCGGCGCCAGCGCGGCGAACCACTGCAGCGCCTGCTCGACCACCACCTCGGGCTCGGCCAACTCGTCGACCAGGCCGATGGCGTGCGCCTGCTCGGCCTCGACCATCGCCCCGGCCACCATCAGCCGCTCGGCGCGGTGCGGCCCCACCACCCGGCGCAGCAGGGCCTGGATCGCCTCCGGCACCACCAGCCCGACCTGGGTCTCGTTCAGCCCGATGCGGAACGGCCCGCGCGCCATCACCCGGTAGTCGCAGCACAGCGCCAGCACGCAGCCGCCGGCCGGGTTGTGACCGCCGATCGCGGCCACCACCGGCACCGGGCACTGGGCGATGGCGCGGGCGGCGGCGAAGAAGCCCGACCACGCGGCGCTGAGGCCGGCGCGGTCGAGTCCGAGCAGGTGCGGCACGTCGAGGCCGGCGGAGAACACCTTCGGGCCACCGGACAGCACCACGCCCTCCACGTCCGCCAACGCGGTCGGCGCGAAGGCATCGGCCAGCGCCGCGAGCAGCGCCGGGTCGAGCGCGTTGACCGGCGGGCGGGCGAGGCGGATCTCGCGGATCGTGCCGTGGGCGATGCAATCCAGCATGGTGGGGCTCACAGGGGGCGCGTACCGGGGGCTCTGGGACGAAACTTAGCCGTCACTCAGCTGCAACCGCCGCTCGATGCGGTCGATGCGCTCTTTGAGCTTGTCCACGACGTGGCGGTCTTCGATGATCTCGGAGTAGTTCAGCCCTTCATCGCGGGCGACGCGGGCCACCGCGAGTTCGATCCGGCCCAACCGGGACAGGATTTCACCGTCACGATCCCGTGCCGCCGATTGCTCGGCCTGGATCTTCTTCAGGGTCTCAAAGATCAAGTTTTCGATGTTGCTGGCCATGATGATGACTCTACGCCGCGGGGGTACCGAGGGCAAGGTTGCGCGTGTGTCGGACGCCGACCTCGGCGTGTCGATCTGCGCGGCCGCAGTTACCAGGTCGAATCGATCCTTCTGCCACGCGCGGTAGATGGCGTCCGGCCAGCCGTGCGGCGACAGCAATGCACTGAGCAGCACATTGGTGTCGAGGAGTCCTGCTGCCCCCGCACTGGGGACAGGACAGCACGCCGCTCCCCCCATGTGGGGGGGGCGGCGCTGGAGCGCCGAGCTTCTAGGTCCATGGACGGACGCCACCGGCCGTGAGGCCGGGACTAACCCGCCTCTTTCTGGTGCCGGAAGGCCAGAACATGCACCGCATCGTCGGCAGGTTCGTGGCGGTACAAGGCCACATAGCCGGAATCGCCGAAGGCAATCACCAGCTCGCGCAGCTCGGGCATTTCAGGGAACGGCCGGCCAATGTCCGGGGCCGTCTCCAGCAGCAGGAATTGCTGCTCGATGGCCTGGCCGGCACGCCTGGCGGCGTCCGGTGCCTTGCCGGCCAGAAACTGCCGGCATCGTTCCAAGCCTTCCGCCGCGCCTTCGGTGACGATCACCCGTGGCACTCGGGCACCGCCCTCTCGTCATTGGTGCCCCAGGTGTTCAACCAGGTGCGAACCTCCTGGCCGGTCAGGTGGCGGCCGGTTTCCTTGTAGGCCGCCCAAGATGCCAAGGCTTCCTGTTTGAAGCTCTCGCGGGCTTCTTCGCGCTCGACGTACTGCTGGATCGCTTCGAGCATGATCCAGTGGGGCGAGCGGCGGCGCTGGCTGGCGAGGTGCTGGACGCGACCTTTCAGCGTGTCGTCGATCTTGAGAGACGTTGCCATAGCGGCTTCTTATCACATGGTAATACCTAGTGATAATAGCCGCTCCATGCCTCCGAGTCCACCGGCATTTCAGTCCAGCCTCAAGCCTCTACAAAGCCCACGGGGCCGGTTGCCCGGCCCCGTGTTCCTGCTTCCGCGATCCCGCCTCAGAACTCGCCGCGCAGGCCGATCCCGAAGCGGTGGCCGACGACGCCGGTGCTGCCGACCTCGACCTCGGCATCGGCGTGAAGCGTCCAGTCGTCGTGGAACTCGTGGCCGAAGCTGAACCCGGCAAGGCCCAGGTTCCGGCGCACATCCTGGCCGCGAGCGGTGAAGCCGGCCGGGCTGCCGACGAAGCGCGCCGCGAAGGCGGTTTCATCGTCCGACAGGAGCCGCTGGTAGCGGACCTGGGCGGCCAGCCAGGAATCGTCCCAACGCGCCGTGTGGCGCAGCCCGATCTCGGCGTGCGTCGCGCCCTGGGTGTCCTCGGCGGCCACCAGGCCCAGCGCCCCGCCCGTCTCGGCGAACGCGCCCTGCGTGTAGCGGGTGTGGCGCAGCGCCACGAAGGGGCTGGTGTCGCCCGCCAAGCCGGCCTCGATCCGCGCCTGCCAGACCCGATCCTCGCGGCTGGTGGCGAGCGCATCGCTGCCCGCCACGCGGCGCACATCCACATCCAGCCACTCGTGCGTCAGGCTGCCCAGGACGTAGCCGCCCGCCAGCGCGGTGCGGCCGTAGACGCCCGCCAGCGTGCGATCCGCGTCGAACCGGCCCGACACGGCACCGAGGTCCGCCCGCGCCTCGCCGACGCCCAACACGCCGCCGACGACCGCACCCCCGAGGACACCATCGACGCCGGCCAGCACCGTGGTGCCGGTGGTGTCCGCCGAGACGAAGCCGGTGCGCTCGAACTCGCCGCGCCCGTGGGCGATGCCGAACCAGCCGCCCGCCTCGTCCACCCCCTCAAGGCCATCCAGACGGCCCGAGAGCGCACGCGCCACCTGGTCGCTGGTGCCGAGCAGGGCGTTCCGCGCCGTGCCGTGGACCTCGCCGGAGAGCGCCTGCAAGCCGGCAAGCGATTTGGTGGCGTCGTTCTCGGTCAGGAGCGCGTTGGCCGCCCGCAGGAAGTCCCGGCTGACGAGTCCCGCATCGGCCGCGGCGAGTGCCGCGTCGAAGTGCCGCGCCCCGTCCAGCGTGCTGCCGGTGCCGCCGTGGGCGGAAGCCACCACCGCCGCCGACTTGCGGGTGAGGTTGACCGACACCCGGTTGGCGGTGTGGGCCAGGGTGCCGGTGAACATCAGCCCGGCCTGGAAGGTCGCCCGCTCGAACGCGCCGGTGATGCTGCCGGCTTCGAGCAGGGTCTCGGTGCCGCCGATGGTGTGGCCGTCCCGCGGGGCCAGCACGTTCGCCGTGCCGGCGAGCGTCGCCCGGCCGGTGACGATGAGCGGCCCGCCGATCTGCAAGCCCGTGGTGCTGCCCGTGAGTGCAGCGAAGTCGCCGGTGATCCGGCCGCCGCGGCTCTCGAAGGTGGCCCCGGAACCGACCGTGACGTTCGAGGTCAGCGAGCCGCCGTTGAGGGCCAGGGTGCCGCCCTGCACGCGGGTCGCCCCGGTGTAGCGGTTCTGGCCGGTCAGCACCAAGGTGCCGATCCCGTCCTTGGTGAGGCCGCCCGGCCCGTCGATGTCGTGCGCCCAGGTCCAGGAGCCGGCACGGTTCACGTTGGCGGTGACATCGCCGAAGGCGAAGCGCGCCGGGCCGCGGATGGCGCGCTCGGCATCCACGAGGCCCCATCCGAACAGCGGATCGACGCCGGGATCGCCGAGATCGCGGGCGGTGGTGAGCAGGGTGAGTTGCAGGAGGTCGCCCCCCATCCACGGGAACGCCTGCGAGGTCAGGGCAGCCACGCCGGCGACGACGGGGGTGGCGAAGCTGGTGCCCGCCATGTTCACGATCTCGCCGCGGTGGTTGACGCTGGTGACGCGCCCCGGAGCCACCAGGCACCACTGGGCGGCAACACCGCACCGGCTGGAGTAGTTCGCCAACCAAGTGGAGGGCCGGCCCTGCGCGTCCACATCGATCGCCGCAACCGCCAGCGTGTTGCGAGCCACCTCGGGGAAGCGGGCCGGCATCGCCGCCGTGCCGTTGGGCTGCGAGTCATTGCCGTTGTTGCCCGCCGACCACACGAACAGGGCATTGGCCGCCAGGGCCTCGGGGGGGGAGGTAGCTGTCGATCATCCCCCGCACAGTCAGGATCGAAGGATCGAACGGATTGGTCCCGAAAGAGAGGCTGAAGATGCGCACGCCGGCCGCGATCAGGTCACGCATCGCCGCTGTCATGATCGGATCGCCCGCGCAGCTACCATCGCTGTCCCGGCAAATGCGGGCGATGTGCAGGCTCGCCGCGGGTGCCGTGCCGCCGCGGAAACCGCCCGCGACGCGCCCCCCCACGATGTGGGCGATGCCCGTGCCGTGGCCGCGAGCATCGTCCACGGACGGGTCGGCGAAGATTGGGCTGGCGGGATCGCTCGGCAGGTAGTTGCGGAAGGAGGCAATCGCCCCCTGCATGGCCGGCAGGCTGCGGGTCGCCCCGGTATCCAGCACCCCCACGCCAACCCCCGCGCCAGTGAAGCCCGCGGCGTGCGCCCGGTCCGCGTTGACCGGCACGACATGGTTGTCCACCCGGCCGGTGTAGCGGGCCGGAGGCGGCGGCGGGGCCACGGGCGGCGGCGGGGTCGGCGGCTGCACGACCGGCGGCGGGGCCTCCGGGCGGGTGTTGCCACCGCCACCGCAACCGGTGAGCAGCAGGGCGGAGGCGATGGCAGCGGCAAGCAGGGCGGGGCGAAGGGGCATGGCAGTCATCCTTGGCGGGGGAGGGGGCGGTCAGGTCAAACCGGACGCAAGCCTACAAGAACGAAACAAGCTCGCAAGGCTCGGCAATCTTGTGGCATGGTCAAAAGCTGTGGCGGCGAGGATGGCCCGTCGCAGGGCATCGAACGGCGGCTCCGGATCAACGACCGCCCACCTCGCAAGCAGCGCGGATTCGCTCGGGCAGGGGGATGGACTGCCCGCTGCGATCGACCCACACCATCACCGTGTGGCCGTCGGCGTAGAGCACGCCGTCTTGCGTGGCGCTCTCGACGCGGTGGCCGAGGGTCAGGCTCTTGGTCCCGAGCTTCTCGGCATGCAGGGTGATGCGCAGCCGCTCCGGCCAGCCGATCGGGCGGCGGTAGTTCACGGTGGCGGCGGCGAGGATGGGCGCACAGTCGACGGCGGCCCAGTCCGCGGCGAGGCTCCGGAACCAGGCCACGCGCGCCTCCTCGATGTAGCGCAGGTAGCTCGCGTTGTTGACGTGGTCGAAGGCGTCCATGTCGCCCCAGCGCACGTCGAGCAGGGTTTCGGAGAAGCGGGGATCAACAGTCTTCATGCCACGGATCGTCGTGCAGGATCGTCTCGTAGTTCTGCCCGCCGTAGAACACGCCGATGATGGAAACCAGATCGCCAGTCACATCGAAGGCGATCACTGCGTGCTTTTGGTAGTTCGTGATGCGCAGGCCGGGCCGCACATCGTCGCGCATGGTGCCGCGCAGCGGGAACGTGCGCAGGCTTTCGCAGTAGGTGACGATTGCCTCGGTGTAACGAGCTGCGACGTCGGGCGAGGCCGCCGCTGCGATGTAGCGGTACAGCTCCGCAAGCTGCTCTTCGGCCTCGGGCGAGAAAACGACCGCGTGGCTCATCGAGCCTTCGCATGCTCGGCCGCCAGGCGGGCGCGTACCTGGTCGGCGGTGACGGCGCGGGAGGGATCAGCTTTCAGTGCGTCATAGGCCGGGCCAACCTGGCTGTGAAGCCAGGACTCGATGGCTCGATCACGCGCGAGTAGTGCGCGCAGGCCGTCGCGGATGACCTCGCTTTCGCTCGCGTATTCCCCGGTCTTGACCTTCGTTTTCACCACGTCAGCCATATCCTTCGGCAGGGTGATGCTCAGCTGTTGAGTGGTTCGCATGGCTGCCCCCAGTCTTCAAAAGGATTAAATCCTACTCGTGCGCCCGGCACAAGGCCGACCTCCGGCGGTTGGGGCGGGCCTGCCGGGCTGCGGCGGTGTTCAACAGACGAGCGAGGAAGCGGCCGGTGTGGGAATCCGGGTGCGCGGCGATCTGCTCCGGCGTGCCGGTGGCCACGATGCGGCCACCGCGGTGGCCACCCTCGGGGCCGAGGTCGATCACCCAGTCGGCGGTCTTGACGACGTCGAGGTTGTGCTCGATCACCACCACGGTGTTGCCGTCGTTGCGCAGCTTGTGCAGCACGGCCAGCAGGTGCTCGATGTCGGCGAAGTGCAGGCCGGTGGTGGGCTCGTCGAGGATGTAGAGCGTGCGGCCGGTGTCGCGGCGCGACAGCTCCTTCGAGAGCTTGACGCGCTGCGCCTCGCCGCCGGAGAGCGTGGTCGCGCTCTGGCCGAGCTTGATGTAGCTCAGGCCCACGTCCATCAGCGTCTCCAGCTTGCGGGCGATCGATGGCACTGGTTCGAACAGCTTGAGTGCATCCTCGACGGTCATCTCCAGCACGTCGTGGATGCTCATGCCCTTGTAGCGGATCTCCAGCGTCTCGCGGTTGTAGCGCTTGCCGTGGCAGACGTCGCAGGGCACGTAGACGTCCGGCAGGAAGTGCATCTCCACTTTGATCAGCCCGTCGCCTTGGCAGGCCTCGCAGCGGCCGCCGCGCACGTTGAAGCTGAAGCGGCCCGGTGCGTAGCCGCGGGCGCGTGCCTCCGGCACCTGCGCGAACAGCTCGCGCAGCGGCGTGAACAGGCCGGTGTAGGTCGCCGGATTCGAGCGCGGTGTGCGGCCGATCGGCGTCTGGTCGATGTCGACCACCTTGTCGAACAGGTCCATGCCGATCACCTCGCGGTGCGGTGCCGGCGTCGCCCCCGAGCCGTTCAGCTCGCGCGAGGCGAGCGCGTACAGCGTATCGTTGATCAGCGTCGACTTGCCCGAGCCCGAGACACCCGTGACCGCCACGAACAGGCCGGCCGGGATTTCCAGGTCGACATCCTTCAGGTTGTTGCCGCTCGCTCCCAGCAGGCGCAGCCACTGGCCCTTGCGCGGTGGCTGGCGGCGCTCCGGCACCTCGATGTGGCGTGCCCCGGAGAGGTACTGGCCGGTGATCGAGCGCGGCGCGGCGATCAGGTCGGCCACCGTGCCTTGCCCGACCACCTCGCCGCCGTGGACGCCGGCGCCGGGGCCGATGTCGACCAGATGATCGGCGAGCCGGATCGCGTCCTCATCGTGCTCGACGACGATGACGGTGTTGCCGAGGTCGCGCAGGCGGGTGAGGGTGCCGAGCAGGCGCTCGTTGTCGCGCTGGTGCAGGCCGATGCTGGGCTCGTCGAGCACGTACATCACGCCGACCAGGCCGGCGCCGATCTGCGAGGCCAGCCGGATGCGCTGCGCCTCGCCGCCGGAGAGCGAATCGGCCTGGCGGTCGAGGGTCAGGTAATCGAGGCCGACGTCGACGAGGAAACGCAGGCGCTCGTGGATCTCCTTGACGATCTTCACCGCGATCTCGCCACGCCAGCCGGGCAGGGCGAGCGTGCTGAAGAAGGCCATGCAGGCATCGACCGGCAGCCGGGCCACCTCGGGCAGGTTGCGGCCGTCCACGAAGACATGGCGCGCCATGCGGTTCAGGCGCGCGCCGCCGCAGTCGGGGCAGGGCCGGTCGCTGATGTACTTGGCCAGTTCCTCGCGCACCGTCTGCGATTCGGTCTCGCGGTAACGGCGCTCCAGATTGGGCAGGATGCCCTCGAAGGGATGCTTGCGCGGGCTGCGGCCGCCGGCTTCGGTGAGGTACTGGAAGGCGATCGGCTCGCCGCCGGAACCGTGCAGCACGGCGTGCCGGGCCGATTCCGGCAGCTCGCGCCAGGGCGTGTCGACGCTGAAGCCGTAGTGCCTGGCGAGGGCGGCGATCAACTGGAAGTAGTAGGCGTTGCGGCGGTCCCAGCCGCGCACCGCGCCGTTGGCGAGGCTGAGCTCGGGGTGGCCGACCACTTTCGCCGCATCGAACACCTTCGTCATCCCGAGGCCGTCGCAGGTCGGGCAGGCACCCATCGGCGAGTTGAACGAGAACAGCCGCGGTTCCAGTTCCGGCAGCGAGTAGTCGCAGTGCGGGCAGCCGTATTTGCTGCTGAACAGCTGCGTCGCGGCCGCGGGATCGTCCATGTCGACGACCAGAGCCACGCCGTCGGCCAGCTTGAGCGCGGTCTCGAAGCTCTCGGCCAGCCGCTGCTTCAGTTCCGGCCGCGGCTTGAAGCGGTCGACCACGGCCTCGATCGTGTGCTTCACGCGCAGCTCGAGCTTCGGCACGGCGTCGATCTCGTGCACCACGCCGTCCACCCGCACCCGCACGTAGCCCTGCGCGCGCAGGGCGTCGAACACCTGCGCATGCTCGCCCTTGCGGTCGCGGACCACCGGCGCCAGCAGCATCAGGCGCCGGTCCTCCGGCATCGCCAGCACCGTATCCACCATCTGGCCGATGGTCTGCGCCTCCAGCGGCGCGTCGTGCTCGGGGCAGCGCGGCGTGCCGACGCGGGCGTAGAGCAGGCGCAGGTAGTCGTGGATCTCGGTGATGGTGCCGACCGTCGAGCGCGGGTTGTGCGAGGTCGACTTCTGCTCGATCGAGATGGCCGGCGACAGGCCCTCGATGTGGTCGAGGTCGGGCTTCTCCATCACCGATAGGAACTGCCGGGCGTAGGCCGACAGCGATTCGACGTAGCGGCGCTGGCCTTCCGCGTAGATGGTGTCGAAGGCGAGCGAACTCTTGCCCGAACCGGACAGGCCGGTGATCACGATGAGCTTGTCCCGCGGCAGGTCGAGATCGACGTTCTTCAAGTTATGGGTGCGGGCACCGCGCAGGCGGATCTGGTCCATCGGGGCTGCGGCTCGGAGGCAATCCGGTAGCATAGCCCGTACCTGTCATCGGGCCGTGACCCCCCCGGCCCGTGCCGCGGTGGTGCCCCGGCGAGCCGGGCCGGCCGGCCCCGGGCCTCCCTGGCCTGAACGGCCACTCCGCACCACGCCGCCGGGCCGTCGCTCCGGCTTGCATCGGGGGCAACCGCCGGCGCATAATCCTCAGTTCCCAAGAAGAACTACACACGAGGAATCGCAGCAATGTACGCAGTGGTCGTCACCGGCGGTAAGCAGTACCGCGTGATGCAGGGCGAAACCCTCCGCGTCGAGTTGATCGACGCCGAGCCGGGCGCCAGCATCGAAATCAAGGACGTGCTCCTGGTGGGCGATGGTGAGAAGATCACCGTCGGTGCCCCGCAGGTCGCGGGCGCCAAGGTCACCGCGACCGTCAAGGGTCACGGCCGCCTGGAGAAGGTCCGCATCGTCAAGTTCCGCCGCCGCAAGCACCATCGCAAGCAGATGGGCCACCGGCAGCACTACACCGAACTCGAGATCACCGGCATCTCGGCCTGATCCGCGCGCTTTGAGGAGAACACGTCATGGCAAGTAAAAAGGGCGTCGGCTCGACCCGCAACGGCCGCGATTCCAACCCGAAGTACCTCGGGGTCAAGATCTTCGGCGGCCAGGCCGTCGAAGCCGGCAACATCATCGTCCGCCAGCGTGGCACCGAGTTCCATCCGGGCGCCGGCGTCGGCATCGGCCGCGACCACACGCTGTACGCGCTGGTCGACGGCAAGGTCGATTTCTCGGTGAAGGGCGCCAACAAGCGCCGCACCGTGAGCGTGGTCGGCGCCGAGTAATCGGCCCGCGACGCGGTCCCGGCCTGCCGGAGTCGCCGCCCGCCACGCGATGCAACACCCGACGCTCCGCCCCGGCGGGGCGTCGTCGTTTCTGGCGCCGCCGCATCCCCGGGGCCGGCCGCCGCACCCCAGGAGTTCCCCATGAAATTCGTCGACGAAGCCGAGATCGCGGTCCACGCCGGCAACGGCGGCAACGGCTGCATCAGTTTCCGCCGCGAGAAGTTCATCCCGCTCGGCGGCCCGGACGGCGGTGACGGCGGCAACGGCGGCAGCATCTGGCTGGTCGCCGACGAGAACCTCAACACCCTGATCGACTTCCGCCACCAGCGCGTCTACCGCGCCCAGCGCGGGCAGAACGGCATGGGCCGTGACATGTACGGCAAGGCCGGCGAGGACGTGGTGATCCGCGTGCCGGTGGGCACGACGGTGTGCAACGTCGCCACCGACGAGATCATCGGCGACCTCACCGTGCACGGCCAGAAGCTGCTGGTGGCGAAGGGCGGCGACGGCGGCCGCGGCAACATCCACTTCAAGACCTCGGTGAACCGCGCCCCGCGCAAGGCCACGCCGGGCTGGCCGGGCGAGGAGCGCGTGCTGCGGCTGGAACTCAAGCTGCTGGCCGACGTCGGCCTGCTCGGCTTCCCGAACGCCGGCAAGAGCACCTTCATCCGCGCCGTCTCGGCGGCGACGCCGAAGGTGGCCGACTACCCGTTCACCACGCTCTATCCGAACCTCGGCGTGGTCAGCGTCGAGGCCTTCAAGAGCTTCGTCATCGCCGACATCCCGGGTCTGATCGAAGGCGCAGCGGATGGCGCTGGCTTGGGCGCGCTGTTCCTGCGCCACGTGCAGCGCACCCGATTGCTGCTGCACCTCGTCGACATGGCGCCGATGGACGAGGGCGTCGATCCGGTCGAGCAGGTGCGCGCCATCGAGCACGAGCTGCGCAAGTACGACCCGGCCATGCTGGAAAAGCCGCGCTGGCTGGTGCTGAACAAGGCCGACCTGCTGGACGGGGAGGAAACCGCGGAGCGCGTCGCCGACATCGTGCGGCGGCTCGGCTGGACGGCGCCGCACTTCGTCGTCTCGGCGATCAGCCGCGAAGGCACGCGCCCGGTCATGCTGAAGGTGCAGCAGTTCTTCGACGAGCTGAAGCACCAGGCGGCGGAGGCGGCCGAGGACGCGGCCTGGGCACAGCGCAACGCACCCGGTGCCGTGGACGTGACGCCGCCACCGAAAGCGGGCGAGGGCGGCTGAGCCGGTTCGCGGCATCGTCGGGGGATCATCATGGAATTCAAGGACTACTACGCGGCGCTCGGCGTCGAACCGGGTGCCGGCGACGCCGAGATCAAGCAGGCCTTCCGCCGGCTGGCCCGCAAGTACCACCCCGACGTCAGCAAGGAAAAGGGGGCCGAGGACCGCTTCAAGGCGGTCAACGAGGCCTACGAGGTGCTGCGCGACCGGGAGAAACGCGCCGAATACGACGCGCTGCGCGCCGCCGGCCATGCTCCGGGCGCGACGTTCCGCGCCCCGCCTGGCTACCACCGGCGCTCCGGGCCTGCCGGTGCCGGGCCCGAGGCCGGCGCGGCCTTCAGCGATTTCTTCGAGGCCTTCTTCGGGGCAAAGGCACGCTCGCGGCGCGCCGGCCCGGGGCGCGGCGGTGCGAAACCGGAGGCACCCTCCGGCGACCAGCGCCTCGCCTTCGCCGTGCCGCTCGAAGTGGCCTATGCCGGCGGCACTCGCCGTGTCGAGGTCGACGGCCGCGGCTTTGAGGTCAAGGTCCCGGCCGGCATCCGCGCCGGGCAGGTGGTCCGCCTCGCCGGCAAGGCGACGGGCGGGGGCGACCTGCTGCTGGAGGTCGAGTACGCCCCGCACCCGCAGTTCGAGGTCGACGGCCGCAACGTACTGCACGTGCTGCCCCTGGCACCCTGGGATGCGGTGCTCGGCACCACGGTCACGGTGCCGACCCTCGGCGGGCCGGTGGAGCTGAAGGTGCCGAAGGATTCCGACGCCGGCCGCAAGCTGCGCCTCAAGGGCCGTGGCCTGCCGGGCGAGCCGCCGGGCGACCAGATCGTCGAGATCGAAATCACCGCGCCGCGCCCCGAGAACGAGGCGCAGCGGGCGCTCTACCGGCAGATGGCGCTGGCCTTCGGCGGCCTGACCTGAGCCGCTGCCGCCGCCGAGGGTGGCGCGGACGGCCCCGGCGGCTTCAGCCGCCCAGCGCGTTGCGGATGGCCTCGCCGAGCTGGGCTTCGGTGAACGGCTTGGTGATGTAGGCCTTCGCGCCTTGGCGCATCCCCCACACCTTGTCGGTCTCCTGGTCCTTGGTGGTGACGAGGATGATCGGGATGTGCCCGGTCTCCGGGTCCTTGGCGATGGCGCGGGTGGCCTGGAAGCCGTTGAGGTTCGGCATCACCACGTCCATCAGGATCAGGTCGGGCTTCTGCGATTTCGCGGCATCGACGCCACCGGCACCGTCCTCGGCGGTGATGGCCTCGTGGCCCAGCTTCTCGACGATGCGCTTCATGCCGAGCAGCTGGGAAGGCGAGTCGTCGACGATGAGGATGCGTGCCATGGGGCTCTCCAAGGATTCGTCACGGATTGTAAACGCGGTTCCCGTCGCCGGGGCAAGACCGCCGTCACAGGCCGGGGCCGCCGCCGTCCGGCCGGACCAGGGTGCGGCCGCGCGAACGGCCCGCCAGCATGGCGTCGAACACCGCCGGCAGGCCCTCCAGCCCGATCTCGGCGGTGGCGATGGCGTCCAGACCGGCGGGCTTCCAGTCCGACGAAAGGCGGCGCCAGACCTCGTCGCGGAGCTCGCGGGCGGTGCCGGCCGAGGCCACGCCGAGCAGGGACACCCCGCGGATGATGAAGGGCATCACCGTGGTGGCGAGTTCGTGCGTTGCAGCAAGCCCGGCCGTTGCGACATTGCCGTAGGGCGCGGTGTGCGCGAGCAGGGCGTGCAGCATCGGCCCGCCGACGTTGTCGAGGCCGCCGCCGAAGCGCGCGCTGTCCATCGGCTTCGTGCTCGAAAGCGCCTCGCGGCCCAGCACCTCGCTGGCACCCAGCGAGCGCAGCCAGTCGGCCTCGCCGGCCTTGCCGCTGATCGCATGCACGGCATATCCGGCCTTCGAGAAGATCGCGATGGCGAGGCTGCCGACGCCGCCGGTGGCGCCGGTGACGGCCAGCGGCCCGAGTTCGGGCGTCTGCCGGTTGTCCTGCATCCGCAGCAGGGCGAGGCCGGCGGTGAAGCCGGCGGTGCCGAGGATCATGGCCTCGCGCAGGGTCAGGCCGGCCGGCAGCGGGATGGCCCAGCGCGACTCGAGGCGTGCGTAGGCCGCGTAGCCGCCATCCCGGGTTTCCGAGAGCCCGCAGCCGGTGCACAGCACCGCGTCGCCTTCCTTGAAGGCCGGGTCTCGGCTCTGCACCACGTGGCCGGCGACGTCGATGCCGCCGACCAGCGGGAACCGGCGCAGGATCTTGCCCGTGCCGGTGCCGGCCAGCGCATCCTTGTAGTTGACCGAGGAGTACGCCGCCTGGATGACGATCTCGCCGGGCGAGAGCGTATCGAGCGCGATGTCCTCGACGCCGCTGCGGTGGCCGGCGGCGTCGCCGTGGATGCGGAAGGCGGGGAAGCGGGCGGGGAGCATCAGCGTTTGATGTCACCCAGAGCGGCTTTGATCTTCTGGTCGGTCTGGTACTGGCTCACGGCATAAGCCGCCCAGATGGCGGCGGGTACCCAACCGATCAGGGTGATCTGCAAAAACAGGCAGACGAACCCGGCGATCGGTCGACCAATGGTGAAAAAAGCCAGGAAGGGCAGGAGAATGGCGACAAGAAGGCGCATCGGTCAGAACTCCGCGACGTTGGTTGGATGATCGGAGCGTACGTCAGTTGACCTTGTGGATGGCGCGTTTGTGCAGGGCCATGGCGGCGTCGTGCACGGCCTCGCTCATCGAGGGATGGGCGTGGCAGATGCGCGCGAGATCATCCGCGCTGCCCTTGAACTCCATGGTCAGCACGCCTTCGTGCACCAACTCGGAGACGTTGGCACCGACCAGGTGCATGCCGAGGACGGTGTCGGTTTCCTCGTGCGCGATCACCTTGACGAAGCCTGCCGGCTCGGCCATCGCCACGGCGCGACCCACGGCCGCGAAGGGGAAGGTGCCGACCTTGTACGGGATGCCCGCGGCCTTGAGTTCCTCCTCGGTCTTGCCGACCCAGGCGATCTCCGGCTCGGTGTAGATGACCCAGGGGATGGTGTCGAAGTTGACGTGGCCCGGCAGGCCGGCGATGAGTTCGGCCACCGCGATGCCTTCCTCGAAACCCTTGTGCGCCAGCATCGGGCCACGCACGCAGTCGCCGATCGCCCAGACGCCCTCGACGCCGGTGAAGCAATGGTCATCCACCACGATCCGGCCGCGCTCGTCGAGCTGCACGCCGGTGCCCTCGGCCAGCAAGCCCTTGCTCGCGGCACGGCGGCCGACGGCCACCAGCAGCTTGTCGAACACCAGGGTCTGCTCGCCCTTGGCGTCGCTGTAGGTGAGGTGCACCTCGCCCTTCTTCACTTCCGCCTTCGTGCACTTGGCACCGAGGCGGATGTCGAGGCCCTGCTTGGTGAATTCCTTGTGCGCCACCTTGGCGACGTCGCGGTCGACCACGGCGAGGAAGTCCGGCAGGCCTTCGAGCACGGTGACTTTCGCGCCGAGGCGGCTCCAGACGCTGCCGAGTTCGAGGCCGATCACGCCGGCGCCGATCACGCCGAGGCGCTTCGGCACCTCGGTGAAGTCGAGCGCGCCGACATTGTCGACGATGTGGGTGCCGTCGAACTTGGCGAAGGGTAGCTCGATCGAATCCGAGCCGGCGGCGAGGATGATGTGCTTGCCCTCCAGCGTGACCTCGCTGCCGTCGTGCTGCTTCACCAGCACCTTCCTGCCCGGCTGCAGCTGGCCGAAGCCATAGAACGCGCTCACCTTGTTGGCCTTGAACAGCGCGGCGATACCGCCGGTGAACTGCTTCACGATCTTGTCCTTGCGACCGATCATGGTCGGGATGTCGATCGCGGCGTCCGGCGCGCTGATGCCGTGCTCGGCGAAGATGTGGCCCATGTTCCACCATTGGCGCGAGCTGTCGAGCAGCGCCTTCGACGGGATGCAGCCGACGCGCAGACAGGTGCCGCCGAGGGCGGGTTTGCCGTCCTTGCCGAGCGCGGCGTCGATGCAGGCGGTCTTGAGGCCGAGTTGGGCGGCGCGGATGGCCGCGTGGTAGCCGGCCGGGCCGGCGCCGATCACGACGACATCGAATTGTTCGGACATTTTGCGCTCCTCAAAGCCCCAGCAGCATGCGGTGCGGGTTTTCCAGCTGGTTCTTGATGTCGACCAGGAACTGCACCGCGTCCTTGCCGTCGATGATGCGGTGGTCGTAGGACAGCGCGATGTACATCATCGGCGCGATCACCACCTGGCCGTTCTCGGCGATCGGGCGCTCCTTGATGGCGTGCATGCCGAGGATCGCGCTCTGCGGCGGATTGACGATCGGCGTGCTCATCAGCGAGCCGAAGGTGCCGCCGTTGGTGATGGTGAAGGTGCCGCCCTGCAGGTCCTCGAGGCCGAGCTTGCCGTCGCGCGCCTTCTTCGCATAGGTCGCGATGGCCGACTCGACATCGGCGAAGCCCATGCGTTCGACGTTGCGCAGCACCGGCGTGACCAGGCCCTTGTCGGTGGCCACGGCGATCGAGATGTCGGCGTAGCCGTGGTAGATCACGTCGTCGCCATCGACCGAGGCGTTGACGATCGGGAAGCGCTGCAGCGCGTTCGCCGCGGCCTTGGCGAAGAAGCTCATGAAGCCGAGCTTGATACCGTGCGCCTTCTCGAAGGCCTCGCCCTGCGCCTTGCGCATGGCCATCACTTCGCGCAGGTTGACCTCGTTGAACGAGGTCAGCATGGCGATCGAGTTCTTCGACTCCATCATGCGTTCGGCGATGCGCTTGCGCATGCGGGTCATCGGCACGCGCTCTTCCGGGCGCGCGCCGCCGCCCTTGGCGAAGTTGACGAGGTCTTCCTTGGTCACCGCGCCGCGGCGGCCGGTGCCGGCGACCTCGGCCGGGTTGATGTTGTTCTGCGCGGCGTAGAAGGCCGCTCCCGGCGGCAGGCCGGCATCGGCCTTGGCGGCAGGCGCTGGGGCGTCGGTCTTGGCGGCCGGCGCCGGAGCATCGGCCTTGGCGGCCGGCTTCGGGGCATCGGCCTTGGCGGCGGGTGCCGGGGCGTCGGTCTTGGCGGCCGACTTCGGGGCGTCGGCCACCGCCCCTTCCTCGACGAGGATCAGCAGCTGGTCGGAGTTCACCGTGTCGCCGACCTTGACCTTCAACTCCTTGATGACGCCATCGACCGTCGACGGCACTTCGAGCACCACCTTGTCGGTCTCCAGGTCGACCAGGTTCTCGTCGCGGCGCACGGCATCGCCCACCTTTTTGTGCAGGGCGGCGATGGTGGCGTCGGAGACGGATTCGGGCAGCGGCGGAACCTTGATTTCAGTGGCCATGGCGGGTGTTCTCGGTCGAGGGTCGGGTCGGGGTCGTGCTGGTGGCGGCCGGAAGCGGGGATCGTGCGGTGGGCGGGTCGGGGCGGGCGTCGGGCTTCACTCGGCCACCGCCAGCACCTGCGGGCCGGCCAGGGCGGCCTCCAGCAGGGCGGCCTGCTCGAGGTTGTGCTGGGCGAGGTGGCCGCAGGCGGGTGCCGCGGAGCGGCCGCGACCGGCATAGCTCAGGGTCTGGCCCTTGGCGAGGCAGGCATCGAGGTGGTGGCGGATCTGGTACCACGCGCCCTGGTTCTGCGGCTCCTCCTGGCACCACACCACCTCGGCGGCCTTGCCGAAGCGCTTCAGCTCGGCGGCCAGTTCGGCGCGCGGGAAGGGATAGAGCTGCTCGACGCGGACGATGGCGACGTCGGTGAGGCCGCGCTTCTCGGCTTCCTCGACGAGGTCGTAGTAGACCTTGCCGCCGCAGACGACCACACGGCTGGCCTTCTTCGCGTCCTTCGCGGTGCTGTCCGGGATCAGGGTCTGGAAGCCGCCCTTGGCGAGGTCATCCAGCGTCGAGACCGAGAGCTTGTGGCGCAGCATCGACTTCGGGGTCATGACGACGAGCGGCTTGCGCGTGCCGCGCAGCATCTGCCGGCGCAGCATGTGGAAGCTCTGCGCCGGCGTGGTCGGCGTGCAGACCTGGATGTTGTTCAACGCGCAGAGCTGAAGGAAGCGCTCGAGGCGCGCCGAGCTGTGCTCCGGGCCTTGGCCTTCGTAGCCGTGCGGCAGGAACAGCACGAGGCCGCAGAGGCGGCCCCACTTGGCCTCGCCCGAGGTGATGAACTGGTCGATGACGACTTGGGCACCGTTGGCGAAGTCGCCGAACTGGCCCTCCCAGATGTTCAGCGTGGTCGGCTCGGCGGTGCTGTAGCCGTACTCGAAGGCCATCACCGCCTCCTCGCTCAGCAGCGAGTCGACGACCACCGCGTGCTCCGGGTTCGACACCAGCTCGCGCAGGGGCATGACCGCCTCGCCGCTGGCCTGGTCGTGCTGCACCGCATGGCGGTGGAAGAAGGTGCCGCGGCTGGCATCCTGGCCGACCAGGCGCAGCTTGTAGCCTTCCTTCAGCAGGGTGGCGTAGGCGAGGTTCTCGGCGAAGCCCCAGTCCATCGGGATCTCGCCGGCGGCCATCTTCCGCCGGTCCTCGTAGATCTTGGCCACGCGCGGGTGCAGCTTGCGGCTCTCCGGCACGGCATTGATCTGCTGCGCCAGCGCGTCCAGCGTCTTGCGCGGCACCGCGGTCTTGACCGCGTCGGCGAGCGAGCCCTTGAAGTACGGCGACCAGTCGACGCTGACGCTGTCCTTCGCCGCGCTGGTCACGTCGGCCGTCACCTCGCCCTTGTCGAGCTTGGCGCGGTAGTCGTCGACCAGCGCCTTGGCCTCGTCGGCCTTGACCACGCCGGCCTCGACCAGCTTGTTTGCATAGAGCTCGCGGGTGGTCTTGCGGGCGCGGATGTTCTGGTACATCAGCGGCTGCGTGGCCGCCGGCTCGTCGGCCTCGTTGTGGCCGTGGCGGCGGTAGCAGACGAGGTCGATGACGATGTCGCGCTTGAACTGCTGGCGGAAGTCGAAGGCGAGCTGCGCACAGAAGGCCACGGCCTCCGGGTCGTCGCCGTTCACGTGCAGCACCGGCGCCTCCACCATCTTCGCCGGGTCGGTGCAGTAGCGCGTCGAGCGGGTGTCGTCGGGACGGCTCGTCGTGAAGCCGATCTGGTTGTTGACGACGATGTGGAGGGTGCCGCCGACCGCGAAGCCGCGGGCCTGCGACATCTGGAACAGCTCCATGATCACGCCCTGGCCGGCGAAGGCCGAATCGCCGTGGATCAGCACCGGCAGCACCTGCGAGCGCTCCTTGTCCTCGCGGCGCATCTGCCGCGCGCGCACCGAGCCGGCGACCACCGGGTCGACGATCTCGAGGTGCGAGGGGTTGAAGGCCAGCGCGATGTGCAGCGGGCCGCCCGGGGTGGCGATGTCGGCGGAGAAGCCCATGTGATACTTGACGTCGCCGGAGTGCGCCGGGTCGTCGGGGTGGTCGAAGCGGCCCTCGAACTCGGCGAACAGCTTGGACGGCGGCTTGCCCAGCGTGTTCACCAGCACGTTGAGGCGGCCGCGGTGGGCCATGCCGATGACCATGTCCTTGACGCCGTTGGCCCCGGCGCGGCGCACCAGCACGTCCATGGCCGGGATCAGGCTGTCGCCGCCCTCCAGCGAGAAGCGCTTCTGGCCGACATACTTGGTGTGCAGGTAGCGTTCCAGCCCCTCGGCGGCGGTGGTGCGCTCGAGGATGCGGCGCTTGTCGTCGGCGCTGAAGCCGAAGGCACCGGCGGCCTTCTCCAGCCGCTCCTGCATCCAGTGCCGCTGGCGGGCGTCGCTGATGTGCATGAACTCGGCGCCGATCATGCCGGAATAGGTCGCCCGCAGCTTGGCGAGCAGGTCCTTGAGCTTGAATTTTGGCGCGCCGAAGTAGGTGCTGACCGGGAACTCGGATTCGAGGTCGGCCTTCGACAGGCCGTGGAAGTCGAGTTCGAGGTCGGGTGCCTCGGGCTTGCCGGCCATGTCCAGTGGATCGAGCGAGGCACCAAGGTGGCCGCGCGAGCGGTAGGCGGTGACCAGCTTGCTGACCGCCATCTGCTTCTTCGCGGTCGCCTCGTCGAGGCCGCCGCCCAGGCCCTTGGCCGCCAGCATGCCGGCGACCTGCACACGGGCCATCGCCTCGGAGTGCGGAACGTCGCCCTGGCCGCCGAAGCCGTCGAAGTAGGCCTTCCATTTCGGCTCGATCGAGGCCGGATCGCGCAGGTACTGCTCGTAGAGCTCCTCGATGAAGGCGGCATTGCCGCCGGAGAGTGGTGAGGTCTGGGCGAAGGTCTTGAGGAGGCTGGCCACGATGGTCCTGGGTGCGCAAGTGCTTGTTTTCAAAAGAAACGCGGGCCAGTACCCGCGCAGCGACGCGTGATTATAGACCCTCGGCACCGGTTTGGGGTTTGACGCGGGCTTTGTGTATTGGTCTATTGATACACATGGACGCCTCGCTGTTCCTGGTCACCCCCGCGTCGCCCGATCCGATCTACCGGCAGGTGGTCGAGCAGGTGCGGCGTTTCGTGGCCGCCGGCCAGCTCCGCGTCGGCGAGGGCCTGCCCTCGGTGCGCGAGATGGCCGAGCACCACGCCGTGAACCCGATGACCATCAGCCGCGCCTACAGCCAGCTCGAGGCCGAGGGCGTGCTGGAGCGTCGTCGTGGCGTCGGCATGGTCGTGGCCGCCGCACGCGGCGCCGGCCTCACCGCCGAGGAACGCCTGCGCCTGCTCGAACCGCGGCTGCGCGACGTGATCCGCGAGGCCGGCGACCTTGGCCTCGCCGCTGGTCCGGTCTGCGAGCGACTGCATGCCTTGTTCCTGAGCCCGGCGGCTCCGCATCCTAGAGCGCCCGCAACTCGCTGAGCGGCCGAGCCCGTTCCCAGCGCCGGTCGAAGGCTTCGGCGAGCTGCCTTGCCCGGGCCGGGCCGTCGAGGCAGGCGCTGCCCTCGAAGCGCGTCGCCAGCGGGCGGAACACGTAGGCCGTCTCGTCGGCCACGAGGTAGCTTTCGGGGGCCTGCCGATCCTCGGGATCGACCGGCGTGCGCAGGGCGAACACCGAGCTCAATCGCTGCGCCAGCAGCAGCAAGGCGTGGCCCTCGGCGCGCAGGCGGTCCGTCTCGACGACCAGGATGCGCACCAGCGGGCCGCGGCCGGAGGTGGCGAACTCGCGCAAGGCCTCGACGAGTTCGGGGTGGCCGTAGAGCGTCGCCTCCAGGTCGCGGGTGAACAGGCGGACCTCGCGGCGCGCGCGGGCGATGACGCCGGCGCTGTGCATGCGCACGTCCGTCTCGCTCGCGATCTCCCGAAGCTGCGTATCGCCGCTGCGCGGCGGACGCGGGCGACGGCCCGGATCGGGAGCATCGAGCGACTTCCGCATCCTGCGGTGCGGGATGCCGGCTTCCAGGAACTCCTCGCCGTAGGCCTCGAAGCCGTGGGCGGCATAGAAGGGCAGGGCGTGGGTCTGGGCGTTCAGCGAAACCTCCGGCCAGCCGCGTGCTCGTGCCTCGTCCAGCAGCGCCAGCAGGATCGCGGCGCCGACGCCGCGGCCGCGCCATTCGGGCAGCACCGCCATCCGCCCGATCTTGCGCTCCGGCGTGAGTCGGCCGGTGCCGATCGGGCGGTCCTGCGCGTCGCGGGCGATCACGTGGCGACAGTGCGGATCGAGTTCGTCCCATTCCTCCTCGATCGGCACCTGCTGCTCGACCACGAACACCGGCTCACGCACGGCGCGCAGGTCGGCGAAGTCGACGCCGTAATCGGCGGGTTCGACGCGGAACTCGGCGTGGATCATCGGCCCCTCCTTTTTTTCGGTGCCAGCGCGCGGTAGTGGCCGAGGGTGGCCAGCGCCACCACGGCCTCGCGGGCGTGCTCGTCCAGTTGCCCCCAGGTGCTGGCGTCCAGCGTGTCCTGCCGGCAGAGCAGGGCGGCGTCGCGGGCGCGCAGGCCGCCGATGTCGCTGCCGCTGACGAACCACATCGCCTTGGCTCTGCCTTCGCGCAGCCAGGCCACGCGCGAGAACGGATGGCGCTGCAGCACGCCGCCGGCGGCGAGGATGGTGTCGAACCCGTCGCGGCTCGGTGCCTTCTTCGGCGGGCGGATGTCGCCCGAGGCGCGGTAGCGGGTGATGAAGCGCCCGAACCAGCGGCGCAGCAGGGCCTCGTCGTCCTTCGTGACGGCGGCGGCATCGCCGCCTGCGGCGCCGGCGACCATGCCGCCGAGGCTGGCGCGGACGCGCGCGAGCGCGGCATCGTCGATCTCGAAGGCATCGGTCGGCACCGCGAGGTCTGGGTCGGCGTAGCGCTCGCGCTCGCTGGCGCGGCCCGCCAGTTCGAGCGCGAAATCCTCGATCAGCTCGGCCTTCGCCGGCGCGCGCATGCCGAGCGAGAAGGTCAGGCAAGGATCGAGCGCGACGCCGTGGTGGCCGAGGCCGGGCGGCAGGTAGAGCATGTCGCCGGGGCCGAGCGTCCACTCGTGCGAAGGCGAAAAGGATTTCAGCAGCTTGATCGGCGCGTCCTCGCGGAAGTCCACCGGCTGCTCCGGGTTGGCGTCGATCCGCCAGTGGCGGTGGCCCATGCCCTGCAGCAGGAAGACGTCGTACTGGTCGATGTGCGCGCCGACCGAGCCGCCCTCGACGGCGAAGCTGATCATCACGTCGTCGATGCGCCAGCGCGGCAGGAAGGGGAAGGCCTCGACCAGCTCGCGCACGTCGGCGTCCCACTTGTCGACGTCCTGCACCAGCAGGGTCCAGTCGCGCTTCGGCACGCGCTCGAAGCGGTCCTCGGGCAGCGGGCCGGTCTCGACCGTCCAGCGGTCCTTCCGGCGGTCCCAGAGGATCAGGCGCGAGAGCGCCGAGGGCTCGAGCGCGAGCGCGGCGAGGTCGTCCGGGCGAACCGGGCTCTCGAAGCCGGGGAAGGCGTTGCGGATCAGCAGCGGGCGCTTCTGCCAGTAGTCGCGCAGGAAGGTTTGCGCCGGCATGCCGAGCGGGCCCTTGCCGGTGGCGTCGATCTCGATCGGTAGTCGGGCCGCAAGGGGCAGGCGCGAGGCCGCCGTGGAACGGGTCTTGCGCTTGGTGGTCGTCATCACTGTGGGCGTCATCGGCAGGCGCTTGCGCCGTCAGACCGATTTCGCCAGGGCTTCGGCGCGGCCGGTGTAGGTGGCCGGTGTCAGCTCGAGCAGGGCGCGCTTCGGCTCCTCGGGCAGGTCGAGGCCGGCGATGAAGGCACGCATCGACTCGGCCGTGATGGCCTGGCCGCGGGTGAGCGCCTTGAGCTGCTCGTAGGGGTTCGGCAGGCCGTGGCGGCGCATCACCGTCTGCACCGCCTCGGCCAGCACTTCCCACGAGGCGTCGAGGTCTTCGGCGAGCCGCGCCGGATTCACCTTCAGCTTGTCGATGCCGCGCTGGAGCGCGTCGTAGGCGACCAGCGTGTGGCCCCAGGCCGTGCCCAGCGCGCGCAGCACGGTGGAGTCGGTCAGGTCGCGCTGCCAGCGGCTGATCGGCAGCTTGGCGCCGAAGTGCTCGAACAGGGCATTGGCGATGCCGAGGTTGCCCTCGGCGTTCTCGAAGTCGATCGGGTTGACCTTGTGCGGCATGGTCGAGCTGCCGACCTCGCCCTCCTTCAGCGCCTGCTTGAAGTAGCCGAGCGAGATGTAGCCCCAGGTGTCGCGGGCGAAATCGATCAGGATGGTGTTGATGCGGCGCTGCGCGTCGCCGAGTTCGGCGATGAAGTCGTGCGGTTCGATCTGCGTGGTGTAAGCGTTGAAGTGCAAGCCGAGCGACTCGACGAAGCCCTGCGCCAGGCGCGGCCAGTCCACCTCCGGGTAGGCGGCGACGTGGGCGTTGTAGTTGCCGACCGCGCCATTGATCTTGCCGAGGATCTGCACGTCGGCGAGCTGCCGGCGCTGGCGCTTCAAGCGCGCCACGACGTTGGCCAGCTCCTTGCCGAGCGTGGTCGGGCTGGCGGTCTGGCCGTGCGTGCGCGAGAGCATCGGCTCGTCGGCGTACTCGTAGGCGCGCTTCTTCAGCGTCTCGATGAGCGCGTCGAGCTGCGGCAGCAGCACCTCGTCGCGGGCCTGCTTCAGCATCAGCGCGTAGCTGAGGTTGTTGATGTCCTCGGAGGTGCAGGCGAAGTGCACGAACTCCAGCGCCGCCTCGAGCTCCGCGGTCTCCGACAGCCGCTCCTTCAGGAAATACTCGACCGCCTTGACGTCGTGGTTGGTCGTGCGTTCGATGGCCTTCACCCGCGCCGCATCCTCGACGGAGAAGCCGTCGGCGAGGCGCTGCAGGCGCGAGGCGGCCTGCTCGGAGAAGGGCGGCAGCTCGGGGATGCCCGGCTCGGCCGAGAGCGCCAGCAGCCAGGCGATCTCCACGCAGACGCGGGCGCGGATCAGGCCGTACTCGGAGAAGATCGGGCGCAGCGCGTCGACCTTGCCGGCGTAGCGGCCGTCGAGCGGGGAGAGGGCGGTCAGGGCGTGGGACATAGCGGGCGGGAAGCGGGCAGCAGAGGGCCGCGGAGGCCGGTCATTCTACCTGCCACGAGGCGGACAGCACCTCGGCCTGTTGCAGCACGGTCTGCACCGCCGCGTCCTGCAAATCCGGCGGGTAGCCGTACTTGCGCAGGATGCGCTTGACCAACACGCGCAGCCGGGCCCGGGCCGATTCGCGGTGGGCCCAATCGACGGCGACGTTCTCGCGCAAGGACACCAGCAGTTCGTGGGCAATCACCCGCAGCTTGTCGTCACCCATCACCTGCACGGCGGACTCGTTCTCCGCCAGCGCGTCGTAGAAGGCGATCTCATCCAGGGACAGGTCCTGTTCCTCGCCGCGTTTGTGTGCGGCGCGAATGTCCCGGGCGAGCTTGATCAGTTCCTGCAGCACCTCGGCGGTGGTGATGGCGTTGGCGTGGTAACGGGCAATGGCGTCTTCCAGTCGTTCGGTGAAGGCGCGGGTCTCGACCACGTTGGTGCGGGTGCGCGAGCGGATGCTGTCGCCCAGCAGCTTGCGCAGCGCTTCCAGCCCCAGGTTCTTCTTCTCCATCTGCTGCACTTCGAGCAGGAACTCGTCGGAGAGGATGGAAATGTCCGGCGTCTGGAGGCCGGCTGCCGCGAGGATGTCGACGATTTCGGTGGAGACCACGGCGCGGCTGACGATCTGCTGGATCGCCAGATCACGATCCTGCCGGGTGGTGCTGGCACCCCCTGCCGTCTTGACCAGCGCGGCACGGATGGCCTGGAAGAAACCGACTTCCTCGCGGATGGCGCGTGCTTCGTCCGAACTTGCCGCCAGTGCGAAGGCCTTCGACAGGTTCAGTACGCCATCGGCAAAGCGCCGTTGCGCCTGCTTCTTGGCCTCTGCTGTCTTTTCCGCCGCCGCCCAGTGCTGCTGCTTGCCGAGAATCCATTCGATGGCACCGGCCATCATGGCCAGCCGTTCGCCGGGCGTGCCGCTCAAGGCCGTGCGGTAGTCGAAGCCGTGGAACATGTCGCGCACGATCGCATGCTTCTCCAGCAGCACCGCCACGGCCTCACGCTCGTCGATGCCGGTCTTGTCCTGGTCGGGCCTGGAATACTGGGCGAGTGCCGATTTCAGGTTCTGGGCGATGCCGATGTAGTCCACGATCAAACCCGCTGGCTTGTCGCGGAACACACGGTTGACGCGGGCGATGGCCTGCATCAGGCCGTGTCCGCGCATCGGCTTGTCGATGTACATGGTGTGCATGCTGGGCGCGTCGAAGCCGGTCAGCCACATGTCACGCACGATCATCAGCCGCAGCGGATCCTGCGGATCCCGGGCGCGCTTGGCCAGGAGATCACGTCGCGCCTGGTTGCCGATGTGCTGCTGCCACGCAACCGGGTCGGACGCCGCGCCGGTCATCACGATCTTGATGCTCCCGGCGGCGTCGTCGCTGCTGTGCCAATCGGGGCGCAGCTTGATGATCGCGTCGTAGAGCGCCACGCAGATGCGCCGGCTCATGCACACCACCATCGCCTTGCCATGGAGCGCCGCCACCCGGTCCTCGAAGTGCTGCACCAGGTCGGCGGCCACCCGCGCGAGCCGCTTGTCGCTGCCGACCAGGGCTTCCACCGTGCTCCACTTCTGCTTGGTGCGTTCGGCGTTGGGCTCGTCCTCGTCCTCCAGCAGGGCCTCGATCTCGGCATCGATGCGCGGCCTCTCGTCCTCGTCCAGCTCGATGCGCGCCAGCCGGGACTCGTAGTAGATCGGCACCGTGGCGCCATCCTCCACCGCGCGGCTGATGTCGTAGATGTCGATGTAGTGGCCGAACACCGCCGGAGTGTTCACATCGGTCGCCTCGATGGGCGTGCCGGTGAAGCCGATGAAGGAGGCGTTGGGCAGGGCATCGCGCAGGTACTTGGCGAAGCCGTAGGCGATCTCGCCGGTCTGGCCGGCCAGCCTGGCCCTGAAGCCGTACTGGCTGCGGTGCGCCTCGTCGGCGATGACCACGACGTTGGCGCGATCGGTCAGCACCGGGAAACCGGCCTCGTCCGGTGCCGGGGAGAACTTCTGCAGGGTGGTGAAGATCACGCCGCCGGAAGCGCGGTTGAGCAGGGTGCGCAGGTGCTCGCGGTCCTGCGCCTGCACCGGCGTCTGCCGGAGCAGATCGCGGCACATGGCGAAGGTCGCAAAGAGCTGGTCGTCGAGGTCGTTGCGGTCGGTCAACACCACCAGCGTGGGGTTGGCCATGCGCGGCTCCAGCACCAGCAGGCCGGCGTAGAACGCCATCAGCAGGCTCTTGCCCGAGCCCTGCGTGTGCCAGATCACGCCCGCCTTGCGGTCGCCCGGCGGTTGGTCCCGCACGCTGGGCAGGCCGTAGGCCCCCGGATCCTCGGCCTGCCTGTTCTGGCGGCTGGCCCGCAGCGTCGATGCCACCGCCTTCCTGACGGCATGGAACTGGTGGTAGCCGGCGATGATCTTGACCAAGCCGCTGCCGGTTTCACCGAACACGGTGAAGTGGTGCAACAGCTCGAGGAAGCGCCCCTGCTCGAACACGCCCTCGACCAGCGTGGCCATCTCCGGCATGCCCTTGGGCTCTACGCGGGTGCCGTCGGTGGTGCGCCAGGGCATGAAGCGCTCGAAGTCCGCCGACAGCGAACCGATGCGTGCCGACAGGCCATCGGAGGTCACCAGCAGCGCATTGCTGCGAAACAGCGCCGGGATCTGCTGCTTGTAGGTCTGTAACTGGTTGAAGGCGCCGGCCAGGGTCGCGTTCTCGCCGCCGGGGGCTTTGAGTTCGATCACCGCCAGCGGCAGACCGTTGACGAACACCACCACGTCCGGCCGCCGCTTGGCCTGTCCAGCCACCACGGTGAACTGCTGCACGGCGAGCCAGTCGTTGTTGCCGGGGCGTTCGAAGTCGAGCAACCGCAGCTTGCCCGCCGTCAGCGTGCCGTCCTCGGCGTAGTACTCCACATCCGCGCCTTCGACCAGCAACCGGTGGATGCGGCGGTTCTCCTCCAGCAGGTTCGGCAGTTCCGACTGCGTCAGGCGGCGAACGGCGTCCGCCCGTGCCTCGGGCGGCAGTGCCGGGTTCAGCCGCGCCACGGCGGCGGCAAGCCGCGCCTTGAGCACCACCTCGTCGTAGGCCTCCCGCTCCGGCTGTCGGCCATCCGGGCCGATGAGCTCATCCGAGGCGCAGGCGTAGCCCAGCCGGGAAAGCTGCGCGAGCAGGGCGGATTCCAGCTGGGCTTCGGAGAGGAAGGGCACGCCTACGGCCCCTTGTGTCGTTCGAGCCACAAGCGCCCCCTGTCTGTCAGGCGATAGCGCTGCAGGCGACTGTGGGGTTTGTCGGGGACGCTTCTCTCGATCAGGCCTTGTTCCAATGCCGGCTTGAGGTAGCGTTCCCGGAAGGATTTGCGGTCCTGCAGGTCCAGCGCCTGCTGCAGTGCCTCCCGGCTCATCTCGCCGCGAATACCAAGAAGCAGCCGTTCGACTTGGGGCGTGACATGGGGGGCGACTTGGGGGGCGGTGGCGCTGATGGCCTCGAGAATCCTGTCCAGCATGAACGCCACGAATGGCGCGGAATCGGCCTGCTCGGTGCTGGTCTGCAGCGCCGTGTAGTACGCGGCCTGATGTTCGTGCACCAGGCTCTCCACCGGGGTCTCCGTGAACAGCGGCTGCCAGTGGCTCAGGATCAGGGTCTGCCAGAGCCGCCCCATGCGGCCGTTGCCGTCGCTGAAGGGGTGGATGAACTCGAACTCGTAGTGGAAGATCGAACTGGCGATCAGCGGATGGGCGTCGGTCGTGCCCAGCCAGTGCAGCAGATCGTGCATGAGCCGGGGCACCTGGCGGGCCGGCGGTGCCATGTGGATCACCCGCTCCCCCGCCATCACGCCCACGCCACCATCGCGCCAGCGCCCGGCATCGTCCACAAGACCGGCCATCAGCGTGCGATGCGCGGCCAGCAGGTCGGCCTCTCGCGCCGGCACCCAGCCCGACAGCAGTTCATAGGCCCTGAGCGCATTGCGCGCCTCCAGAATTTCCCGCGGCGGTGCCATCACCCGCTTGCCGTCGAGGATCGCAGTGATCTGCGCCTCGCTCAGGGTATTGCCCTCGATCGCCAGCGAGCCGCGGATGCTGCGGATGCGATTGATGCGGCGCAAGCGCAAGTCCCGTTCCGCCTCCAGCCGCACCGCCAGCCGCCCGACCCGTTCGGCGATCTCCGCCACCCGGTTGAGGATGGCGGGAGTGAAGGTGCAGGGGGGGTGGTAGGGCTGGCTCATGGGGCTCCTGCCCGGGCGCCGCTGCATCGGCACATGGACTGCCACGCCGCCAGCGCGAGCGCATCCAGCCAGGCGCGCTCGCGCGCCCAGGGCAGCAGCTCGGGGTTGGCGTCGATGCGAGTCATGCATTCAGCGCCTCTCTGGTTTGCTCACGCTGTGACCACAGGACTGGCGTCAGGTCGTAATTTTCCAGCGCATCAACGACCGAAGGTGAAACGGTGGATGCACTGTCATTGAGGAATGCGTACAGGCGTGATTCAGGCGCGCGAGTTTCTTTGGTGTCCAACCACTTGAAGACCAGTACTTCTGCAGAATCTTTCTTGGGGTTGCTGATGGCCTGAATGATCCGCTCTGGCTGTTGCCGCGATCTCGGGATCACGAAATCGAACATGTGATCGTAGCCGCTCTTGCCAGTGAACTTGACTTTGGGCGTATAGCGAATGTCGGAAAGGTCCAGCCACTGGGTAACATCTTCATGGAACAGGCTGGCCACATACGGTGACGCCAGATAAAACAGATCGTTCACGGCCAGCATGGCCTGAATCAGATTGTGCTTCTTCAGCGAGAAGTTCTCCGGCGTGGCTTTCATCAGCAACTGCTCGCCGTCCATCTGCACGCCAAAGCCTGCCAGCGTTGTTCTCAGTAGCTCCTGGCGTTTCGGGCTGTCCAGCGGGCAACCCGAGCTGATCAGATCGTTAATGATGTAGCCATCATCAGTAAGCAGATAGCCATTAGCTTCCCGGCGCACATAGAACTGCAAGCAGTCGTTGTGGCGATCGAGGTGTGGCGTAGTGACCTGCACCCAATCGCCTCCCACTTCGCGTAACACCGTCTTGTCGCGCAGCCAGCGGGTGTAGTCATCCAGCAGCTTCTGGATGTCGTTGATCATGATCATGCAAACAGCCCCCGCTCGATGATGGGCTTGCCGACGACCCGGCAGTAGTCCATGAATACATCCATCAGTTGGAAAGCATCCTCGATACCTGTGAACACCGCAGGCAGAGGCGCAGCCCACTTGTCACCGTACCCTTCGCGATAGAGATGCAGGTGCGGGCAGTCAATCTCCTCGCCATCGGGATTGCGATGAGGTGGGCCAGCCAGATCCAGACGGGCTAGAATCACCGCTTTGCGCGCTCGCGTCTGAAAGGTGTTCTTCGCCAAGAGTATCCGACCGCGCGTAATGTCAAGACTGAACTCCTCGCGCCGGTCTGACGAATATAACGGGATGCGTAGCGCGCCACCCAGTGCTGGAAAGTCAAATCGATCACTGCCGAGAAAGTGCTTCTCCAGCGCCAGCAGAGCATCGGCTTCTTGTTGGGTCATTAGCATCGTCATGTCGCCGTGATTTTCGTACAATCGAGCGCCTCGGCGCGAGCCAGGAATCGCTCTGCTTCCGCGATGCGCAGCTCGCCGGAGATCAGTTTGGGCAGCAGGGTGTCGCGGAGTTGGGCGAGTGTTTCAGACGCCATGGCATTTGACTTGATGCTCTCAAAGAGAGGCATAACCTGTTTTGCGAAGGCATGCCAGACGTTTTCGTCGGGTGGTGAGGCGAGCTTGAATGCAGCGACCGAATCCCCTCGTGCTCGCTGACGGCCAGATGTCCCGGTCATGCTTCTGATTGCGTGTTCTCGAAATGTGTTGTCTCTCGCAAGCAAGTATGCGTACCCGGCCGGAACCGGCACTTTGGGTCGCATGACGATGTATTCCGTCGATCCCCATCCGACTGTGTCGTCGGGCAGGCACTTTACGAATGCGGCCTTCCCGTTCTCCAGACACGGCGTAATTCGCGCCAACAAGGTATCGCCGTTACGAAACCGCATCCCGCTACCGAAGTCTCGTATGACCGGCGGTTCCGGCCAGCTGCCTGATGTTGGTAGAGAGACCATATCGAGGTAAGGCGCGGGTGTGCCCTTACGCAGAGGTTCGGTCGGGTTGAACTCGATGAGCTCGCTTGCGGGAACCATCTCCCATCCCTCCGGCCTACCCTTATCGTCAAGTCGGTCGGGGAAGAGTTGCCAGAGGTCGGCGGGGAGGTAGGGTTCGCGGCCTTCCATCTTGGCGCGGACGGGGCCGAAGTCGACGAACCAGTCCCTGAACAGTGCGCGGGCCATGGCCTCCAGGGTCTGGTTGCGGCGGCGGTTGAGTTCGATCTTGTCGTCCAGCGTGCCGAGGACGTGGGCGATGGCGCGTTGTTCCGAGAGTGGCGGGAGCGACAACTCAATCGTTTTCAGATAGGAAGATGGCCGTGCGATTGATGGAACGCCGGTTTGTGACGCATTGGCGAGCAGTTTGTGCTGCCCTTCGGGGCTATGGAAGAAGTACGAAACAAACGCCGGATCTGCCTTACGCAAGTCGCAGCGCAGATAGAACTGGCGTTGGGAAATTACATATCGTTCGTATTGTGAATTGGGTGGAATGTAGGCGGCCTGGCCGATGTTTCCTGCGTGCGTGAAGATGACATCGCCTCGGAACACATTCGAGTTCTTCATCCTTTCGGCATGCGCGGCGGTCACGAAGTTGAAATCGCCGTCTTCCAAGCGAACACTTCGGAGATGAGCGCCACTGATGACGGGAACACCGGTCGCTACGAAGGTCTCGACTTTGATGTTCGAGCCGAATGGCCCCATCGCGATCTTTTCTGCGATGTCTTCTACGCGAACTGCCGGCCACTCACCCCCCATACCCAAGCCCCCTCAAGTTGGCTTCGATCGCCGCATCCAGCCGAGCGGCTTCCCGCTGCTGCTCGCGCCACTGGGCGCTGAGCCGCTGCATCTTGTCGGCGAAGGCCTCGCCGTCGTCCTCGGCGGCTTCGGCACCGACATAGCGGCCGGGGGTCAGCACATGGCCGTGCTTGCGGATTTCGTCGAGGGTGGCGGATTTGCAGAAGCCGGGGATGTCCGCGTACTTCCCGGCGTCCGTCTCGCCCCGCCAGGCATGGTAGGTGTCGGCAATCTTCTGGATGTCGGCGTCAGTGAGTTCGCGCCGGGTGCGGTCCACCAGCTGTCCTAAGCTGCGGGCGTCGATGAACAGCACCTCGCCGCGCCGGTCGCGTAGCGTCTCCTTGCCGCGCTTGCCGTTGGACTTGTCGCGGGCGAGGAACCACAGGCAGGCGGGAATCTGGGTGGAGTAGAACAACTGGCCGGGCAGGGCCACCATGCAGTCCACCGCGTCGGCTTCGACCATCGCCTTGCGGATCTCGCCTTCGCCGCTCTGGTTGGAGCTCATGGAGCCGTTGGCCAGCACCACGCCGGCGGTCCCGTAGGGGGCCAAGTGCCAGTGGATGTGCTGCAACCAGGCGTAGTTGGCGTTGCCCACGGGCGGCACGCCGAACTGCCAGCGTGGGTCTTCGCGCAGGCGCTCGCCGCCCCAGTCGGAGATGTTGAAGGGCGGGTTGGCGAGGATGTGGTCGAAGCGCAGGTCGCGCAGTTCGTCCTTGTGGAAGCTGCCTTCATTGTTCCAGCGGATGTCGCTGTCGATGCCGCGCACGGCCAGGTTCATCTTGGCCAGTCGCCAGGTGGTGTAGTTGCTCTCCTGGCCGTAGATGGCGATGTCGCCGATGCGGCCGCCGTGTTCGAGCACGAACTTCTCGCTCTGCACGAACATGCCGCCCGAGCCGCAGCAGGGGTCGTAGACGCGGCCGGAGTACGGTTCCAGCATCTGCACCAGCACCTGCACCACCGAGCGCGGGGTGTAGAACTCGCCGCCGCGCTTGCCTTCGGCACCGGCGAACTGGCTGAGGAAGTATTCGTAGACGCGGCCGAGCACGTCCTTCGACTTGTCGCCGCCCTCGTTCATGGCGATGCCGGAGATCAGGTCGATCAGCTCGCCCAGCATCACCTTGTTCAACGCCGGGCGCGCGTAGTCCTTGGGCAGCACGCCTTTCAGCGACTCGTTGTCCTTCTCGATGGCGCGCATGGCGTCGTCGATCAGGGTGCCGATCTCGGGTCGCTTGGCATTGGCCTTGAGGTGCGACCAGCGCGCATCCTTCGGCACCCAGAACACGTTGTCGGCGAGGTATTCGTCCTCGTCCTCGGCCGCCTGCGGGTCTTCGGCCAGCAGTTCGGCGTGGCGGGCCTCGAAGGCGTCGGAGATGTACTTGAGGAAGATCAGGCCCAGCGTGACGTGTTTGTAGTCGCTGGGCTCCATGTTGCCGCGCAGCTTGTCGGCGGCCTTGAACAGTTCGGCTTCGAAGCCGAGGTTGCCGCCGTTGTTCTTGTCCTTGCCCTTGGCCATGGATCGTTCCCGGGTCATTGCAGCTCCTGCGGCAGCGTATCGTTTTTCAGGCCGATCCATTTGGCCCCACGTCCTTTGCCCGTAGGCGCGATCAAGCCTTCCTTCTTCATCGCGCGCAGTACCAGCCGCACCATGTCACGGCTGACGCCTGGGCAGGCTTCTTCGATCTCGGAGATCGAGAAGGGAAGATTGCGTTTGAGGATCTCGGCACGCACACGGTCGCCCTTGGCCCCGCGACCGCGTTCGATGGTGCCGACGCGCTCCTCGAATTCCTTGTAGGCCCGCAGCAAGGCGCCCCAGGAGTAATCCAGCCAGGGCGCGATGTCGTGCGCGGCCTCGTGCCAGCCCTGGGAGCTGGCTTCCAGGGTTTCGTAGTAGCTCTCTTTCGATTCCTCGAAGATGCGCTCCAGGCTGATGAAGCGGCCCACGGCGTAGTCGAAGTGGTAGAGCAGTTGCAGGGTGAGCAGCCGCGCCATGCGGCCATTGCCATCCGGGAAGGGGTGGATGCACAGGAAGTCGAGTACGGCGAGCGGCACCAACACCAATGGGTCGGCGAGATGCTGGTCCAGCGCAGCGCGATAACGCGCGATCAGGTCCGTCATCGCCATCGGCGTCAGATGCGCGGCCACCGGGCGGAAGCGGATACGCGAACTGCCGTCCGGGTGGCGTTCCACGATGTCGTTGTTGCTGGACTTCCAACGGCCACCGGGCTGCGGCATGTAGCGGTACAGGATGCCGTGCAGCTGCAGCACCGTGCCCTCGGAGAAGGGCATCGCTTCGCCGCTCTCGTGGATCATCGCCAGGGCGTCGCGGTAACCGGCCACCTCTTGCTCGGAACGGCTCTTGGGCGCGGCGTTCTTCAGCACCAGCGATTTCAGACGGGCGGCTGCGACCACCACCCCTTCGAGCCGGTTGGATGATTCGGTGGATTCCACCACGGCAACTTGGCGCAGGTCGCTCAGCACCTCGGGGGACTGGGCGATGTACAGGCGCTGTTTGCCCCTGTACTCCCCAAGGGCGCGCAGTGTTGCCAGTTGCTGCGTGTCGAAGCGCAGCTTGGCAAGGTAGTCGGGCGAGAGTGAGTGCACGGGCTCACCGCGGCTTGCGTGAATGGGGCAATCGTACCGCATAAAAGGGGCATTGCGCCCCCATGTTGCCCCAATAAACCGCGCGATGCCCCATCACGCGGGGGATTCGCGCAAGAAAAAGGCCCGGAGTTCGTCCGGGCCCTTTGGATGGTGGAGGTGGCGGGAGTCGAACCCGCGTCCGAAGGCACTCCATCCCCGGCTCTACATGCTTAGCCCACCGTTCGTTCTCGGCCTGCGGAAACACGGTGTGCGAAGCACGCCGCAGGACACACCCGCTAGATCTTGTTTCCGGTTGGCGGGTCGCCGCCGGAAACCATTCCGTGATGATGACCCTACCTCCACGAGCACGGACACAAGTGGTTTCGGGGCTTACGCCTTAAGCGGCGAGAGCGTAGACGTCGTCGTTGGCGTCTGTGGTTTTGCCGCTGGATTAACGAGGAAAGCTGCCCCCTCGGCATGCGCCAGGCGATTTCGCAACCCCCGTCGAAGCCAGGACACCCCCCGGTTCTGCGGTCGTTGTGGAACGACTGACCCGGCCAGTATGGGTGCGCGCCAGGGGTGCCGCAAGGGGCCGGCGCCGGTGCCCGGCGCGTGGCCGGGCCTGCGTTCAGGCGTCCTTGTTGCGGTGGCGCAGGGCGCGCTGCTTCTCGCGCTGCCAGTCCTTGTCGCGGGCGCTGTCGCGCTTGTCGTGCTCCTGCTTGCCCTTGGCCAGCGCCAGTTCCAGCTTGACCTTGTTGGACTTCCAGTACATCGCCGTCGGCACCAGCGTGTAGCCGTCGCGCTCGACCTTGCCGATCAGTTTGTCGATCTCGTGCCGGTGCAGCAGCAGCTTGCGGGTGCGGCGGTCATCGGCGACGACGTGGGTGCTGGCTTGGATCAGCGGGGTGACCTGCGCGCCGAACAGGAACAGCTCGCCGCCACGCACCAGCGCGTAGGCGTCGCCGATGTTGGCGCGGCCGGCGCGGATCGCCTTCAGCTCCCAACCCTGCAGGGCGAGTCCGGCCTCGTAGCGGTCGCCCAGCGCGTATTCATGGCGTGCACGCCGGTTGAGGGCGATGGTGCCGCCGCCGGATTCGGTATCCTTCGCTTTCTTTGTGCCTGCCATAGCCTGCGATTGTCGCACGCGACCGCCCCTCGATGACCCGCATCCACCGCCACGCCCTCGTCATGCACTCCGCGAGCCGGATGTTCCGTCTGGTCAACGAGATCGAGGGCTACCCGCGGTACTTCCCCTGGTGCGAGGCGGCCACCGTGCTGGAGCGCGGCCCGGATTCCATGGTCGCGCGCCTCGATCTGCGCTTCGCCGGCCTTCGGGCGGCCTTCACCACGCGCAACCGCTGGATCGAGCCGATCCGGCTCGACCTCGAACTGGTCGATGGGCCGTTCCGCCGCCTCGAGGGGCACTGGAGCTTCCACGCCCTCGACGAGGAGGCCTGCAAGGTGTCGCTGGACCTCGGGTTCGAGGTCGCCGGCCCGCTGGTCGGGCAGGCGCTGACGATCGGCTTCCAGGGCGTGGCCGACCGGCTGGTCGATGACTTCTGCCGGATCGCCCGCCGCGAGGATCGGCTCGGCTGGGCCCCGGCATGAACCGGTACGAGGTGCTCTACGCCGAGGCCGGCCGGACCTGGCGGCGGGTGCTGGAGCTGCCGGAGGGTGCCTGCGTGGCCGATCTGCTCGCGCGGTTGCGGCAGGAGTGCCCGGATTGGCCGGAGGCGGCGCTGGCGCCGGCGGGCTTGGCGGTGTTCGGGCGGGCGGTCGAGCCCGGCACGCCGCTGCGTCCGGGCGACCGGCTGGAACTGCTGCGGCCGCTGCCGACCGACCCGAAGCAGGCACGGCGCGAGCGGGCGGCGCAGGCGCGGCGCTGAGCGAGGCCGCGCCGAGGGAGGCCGGCGGGGATTCAGCCGCCGCGGCGCGGGCGGTCGTCGTCGCGGGCGAGGTTGGGGCCGAAGCGCTGCACCTGCTCGCGGGCGATGTCGCTGTCGGCCTCGGGGAAGAACGCGCCTTCCCAGCGGCTCACCGCGTCGCCTTCGAAGAACACGGTGAACACCTTGACCTCGGCCTCGCCGTGGCCGCGGCGCTGGCTCGCCACGTAGTCCCAGCGGTCGCGGCGGAAGGGGTCGGCCACCGAGGGCGAGCCGAGCAGGGCCAGCACCTGGCGGCGGTTCATGCCGACCTCGAGCTGGGCGACGGATCGCTCTTCGAGCAGGTTGCCCTGGAAGACCGGCTGCCGGTACAGGCAGCCACTGAGCGCCAGCGGCGCGACGAGGACGAGGGCGGGCAGGAGGCGGCGCATGGCATCTCGGCGGATCGGGAACGGGGCGATGATACACTCCACGGCCCAGCGCACCATGAGCGGCGATGTCCCGCGAAGGAGTCCCGAAGTGATGCCTCCCGAATCCCGCGACCTGCGCAAGGCCGGCCTCAAGGTGACGGTGCCGAGGATGCGCATCCTCGACGTCCTGGAGCGGCAAGCGCTCGGCAAGCACATGAGCGCGGAGGACATCTACCGCGTGCTGCTGGAGAACGGCGACGACATCGGGCTTGCCACGGTCTACCGCGTGCTCACCCAGTTCGAGGCCGCGGGCCTCGTGCTCAAGCACCACTTCGAGGGCGGCCAGGCGGTGTTCGAGCTCGACCAGGGCGGCCACCACGACCACATGATCGACCTCGATACCGGCAAGGTGATCGAGTTCGAAAGCCCCGAGATCGAGCGCCTGCAGCAGGCCATCGCCGCCCAGCACGGCTACGAGATCGAGGAGCACTCGCTGGTGCTCTACGTCCGCAAGAAGCGCAAGTAGGCCGCGCCGCGGTACGACGCCCGGCGCTCAGGTCCGGCGCGCCTTCTCCAGCATCTGCCGGGCGCTGGTGCGCACGGCGGCGGTGAGTTCGGCGCCGCCCAGCATGCGGGCGACCTCCTCGACGCGCCCGGCCTCGTCCAGCCGCTCCGGCTCCGACCAGGTGTCGCGCCCGTCGCTGGCCTTGCTGACCCGCCAGTGGCCATGGCCCTGGGCGGCGACCTGCGGCAGGGGGG
>Ga0208370_100015_pt1 | contig 80585 bp, 75 predicted proteins | sample Subbio12Jun_QV11_FD_184822 | JGI IMG/M metagenome (GOLD analysis project Ga0208370, IMG submission 184822) | Serpentinite rock and fluid subsurface biosphere microbial communities from McLaughlin Reserve, California, USA -CR12Jun_QV11 (SPAdes) | ecosystem: Environmental > Terrestrial > Deep...
GCCTACTCTTGCCTTGACGAAACAATTTATTTGCATCATCTTAATAATGCTTACTTCGCATGGCGTTTCCTGTTTAGTTTTCAAAGAACATCTCACTCTGAAGGCCCCTCTCCCTCTTCAAATCCCCTCTCCCTCTGGGAGAGGGCTAGGGTGAGGGTAGAGCTAGGGTGAGGGTAGAGCCAGGATGAGAGCCGGGTGAGGGATATTTTCGTCCCTCTGACTGTCGTTCCCAACAAGCAGGACGAGTCAGCACGTATAAATATACCACCGCCGCAAGGGAAAAACAAACCGCTCTAATCAAGCCTATCCAGATTAGGCGGTATTTAAACGCCTTTATTTTAAAAAATCATGCCGTTTCTAAGTATTTCGCCAAGAAATACTTAATCGCGCGGGCGCATTGTGGGAAAAAGAATCACATCACGAATAGACGGGGAATCAGTCAGGATCATCACCAGCCGATCAATGCCAATGCCGAGACCTCCTGTAGGCGGCATACCGTACTCCAGAGAATGCAGGAAATCTTCATCCAACATCTGTGCTTCCTCGTCACCAGCCTCTCGTTTTGCCATTTGCAACTCAAAACGTTGCCGTTGGTCAAGAGGGTCATTAAGCTCTGTAAATGCATTAGCTATCTCACTGCAAGCCATAAATGCCTCAAAGCGATATGTCATGGACGGATCGTCAGTTTTACGCTTAGCCAATGGCGACACTTCAAGCGGATAGTCAATAATAAATATAGGCTGGAACAGCCTGCTCTCAACAAATTCTTCAAAAATTTCATTCATAACTTCACCACGGGGCATTCCCGGCTTGATTGCCAAGCCCTTTTCCACTGCTACTGATCGTGCTGCTTCATCAGTAATTATTTCATTAAAATCAATTCCTGCGAACTGCCTGATAGCATCCACCATCGTCAGACGGGGCCAAGGCGGCGTCAAGTCCAGTTCTGTGCCTTGAAACACTAACTTCATAGTTCCCAATACCTTTTGCGCTACCGAAGAAATCAGTTGTTCCGTAAGAATCATCATATCCAAATAATCTGCTTGCGCCTGATAAATTTCTACCGAGGTAAATTCCGGGTTGTGCCTGGTGGAAATTCCTTCATTGCGGAAAATTCTGCCCAGCTCATAAACCTTGTCCATACCACCAACTACCAGCCTCTTTAAATGAAGCTCTGTGGCAATCCGCAAATAAAGTTGCATCTCCAAAGCATTATGATGGGTAATAAACGGACGGGCAGATGCCCCGCCTGTTAAAGTGTGCATCACAGGTGTTTCTACCTCAAGGAAAGCTTGCTCATGTAGGTAATGCCTTATTTCTTGCACGATTTTACTGCGCAAAATAAACACTTTTTTTACATCCGGATTGACTATCAGATCCAGATAGCGCTGGCGATAACGCAAATCCACGTTTGTCAAACCATGCCATTTTTCCGGCAAAGGGCGAAGCGCTTTAGCAAGCAAGCTAAACTCTTTTACGGCTACAGTTATTTCACCTCGTCGTGTGCGAAAAGCCTCCCCAGACACTCCGATAATATCACCCATATCTAATAGTTCAAAAATCTGATAACTTTTTTCCCCCAAATCATCAAGCCGCAGATAAATCTGAATCTGTCCGCTCTCATCCTGCAGGTTTGCGAATGAAGCTTTACCATGTGTTCTAATAGTCATCAAACGGCCGGCTAGCGACAATGAGTGTCCTTCCAGCGTAGTAAAGCGACCGATTACATCGGCCGCATAATGCGTTACCTGGTATTTTTCGCCATAAGGCTCAATGCCTAGTTCCTTTAATTTAGCTAATTTTTGACGCCGAACAATTTCCTGTTCGCTGACACTTTCACTCATCCAGCTACTCACCACCCGCACGAGAAAAATTTCTGTACTAAGAAATTTTGATAATTTGATATTTAAGGATCCCTGCCGGCACAGATACTTCAACAACATCATTTATTTTTTTACCGATTATTGCTTTCCCCACCGGAGATTCATTAGAAATTTTGCTTTCAGCAGGATTAGCTTCCGCAGACCCCACAATAGTGTATTTATGATCTTCCTCATACTCCAGATCTCTTAAGATAACGGTGGAGGCGATGCTGACTATCTCGGAGCTGGTCTCCTCATCATCTATCAGGCGTACGTTGCGCAGCATCTTTTCTAAAGTAATGATACGACCCTCAATAAAAGCCTGTTCGTTTTTTGCGTCCTCGTATTCCGAGTTTTCCGAGATATCACCAAACGAAATAGCTGTTTTAATACGGGCGGCCACTTCCCTACGTTTAATTGATTTTAAATGTTCCAGCTCTTTCTCTAAATTTTCCAAGCCACCCTGAGTCAAAATAACTTCTTTACTAACCATTCTTTTTCGCTCCTTCAACACGTTTTGAAACTGCACGCTCAATTATATTCCGTAATGTCGCTGCTTAATCACTGCTTTTGCCAGAAATAAGTTTGCACCTGTAAATTAAATAACGAATCGCCAAGCGGCGATTCAAACAACAAGATTTTCTTCTTTTTCTTCCTATTATAGCTCTGGAAATCCTAAATAATAACAATAGATTACTTGCAATTTTTTCTAATTCATTATAAATCAGCCATTATTCTTTGTCAAACTGAAAAAGAGCCTCGTTTCCGCTCCGCATTTTTTCTAACTTGCTCAATTTCCGCATTTGTGATAGCACGTTCAAAACTGCGAAACCCGGAGATTTTAAAGCCGTGCTTGTCTGCCAAACGACTAATCTCATCAATTTGCGCCACCGATAAATCGCGTCCCAACGTAAAAGATTCATATTTACCTTCCAAAGCAAGAATCATCGTTTCTGCCATACAAGCATATGAAGTGCGCGGGGGAAAACCAAAACTAAAACCAAAATCAACCTGCCCAGGCACATCTATCACACCGCCTTCAATCACCAAAACATCATTACGCAATTCTGCGCAACGTTTTGAGACATCGCGAGGTCTGGCTACATCACAGACCAAAGCTCCCGGCTTTAAATCCATCACATCAATTACTGCTTCAGCGGAGCCTGTAACCGCAATGATTATGTCGGCACGCTGGGTAGCAAACTTTACATCCGCAGTCACCTTGACAGCCACGCCTGTTTCTTTTAATATCCTTGAAGCTAAACTGTCTAACTTACGTTTATCTCTGGCAAGTAGGGTCAAAAAACGTACTTCCCTGGCAAGAATTCTAGCACAGACACTGCCGATAGACCCGGTTGCACCTACAACAAGAACTTCCGCCCGTGTAAAATCTATCCCCATCAATTCAGCCGCTTTCTTTGTTCCCTGCAAAGCAGCGGCGACTGTGTAACTATTCCCGGTGGTAACCGCAATATTTAAGTTTTTTGAGACAGTAATCCCTGCATCACCTACGACGGAGGTCATGGCACCAAGACCGACAACTTTTGCGCCTAATTTCTCTGCCACCTTGCCGGCTCTAATGATTTTGTTGATTACTTTTTCTTCGGGAAGGGTAACCATCTGTTTCGACGTCAGCGGACATGAAACAAAATATCCCGTAGTTTCGGCAAACTCTGAGCGAATCCCGGTAATTTCCGATACCTTAAATGGCGGCAAAGTTTTTATCACCGTTTCCACCAGCGGAACCGGCCACTTTTTCATAAACTTTAACTTCCTAAAAACATCATCCAACTCGATAGGATGAATAATGAAAGCAAATTGTCCCATATAGTCCTCCTGCCTTATTGTTGCAAATAAGTAATTTTTGGTGCAAAGTTGATCTCACTTAAAAGTTCTTCATACTCGGCGGCTCCTAATTCTCGCCGCTTACCGGAAATGGCAACCAGCAGCGCCTCCATTACGTTAGTGCCAAATGTTCTGCCATTAAGTTCAGGAGTAGTTGTCACCAGTGTTTTTACCCCCCGCTCTGTCAGAATAGCCACATCATCTCTGGTAGTTGTGTTTGTGATAACAGTTTTCCCTCTCAAGTCAAGAGGCATATATCTTCGAATGAAGTGAAAATCTCCGGCGATAATCTCTGCCTCGGCAAATAATGCAGGCGCCTTAGGGCTGTTTTCCTCCTGCTGTTTACCAATTGGGTACAACATAGCTAAAGGTAGCTGGCAGAGAAGCGGTGCCAAAATACTTGCCACAATCTCAAGCGCTTTTAGAGAGCGAAGCGGCAAAGGAATGCCGACAGTAAAAATCAAATCCCCCATTGTCAAACGGCAACCGGCGGCATTAAGTGCCTCTGCCATGCCAAAACGGTCAGCGCCGGACATCATCAGCACCTTCGGCGCACCCTGCAACAGATCAGTATTTTTTTTTAGATGCTGAATCACTTTTCTTTCTAGTGTGTTTTTTAAACCTGAGCCGTCCAATATTGGACTCAATTTCGCTGATTTGACCACATTTTTAGCCTCGCGCAAGGTGTAACGTTTCTTTCCGGCAAAAACGTAAAGATCCATGCCGCCTAGCCCGAAGGCAGCCACTTCTCCGTCCAAGCGCTCTATTAACTTAACCATTTCTCCAAGATCACCGTCTGTGCCAATCCGTTCAACACGACAGGTCTGACCCAACAACTCCACTTCTACCGCATGGTTACGCTTTGCCGAACCTAGGCTGACACTTACAACCCGCTTCAATGCTTTCCCTCCCGCTACACATTAATAAACGGCTCCAGCACTTTTTCTAGCTCTTTTGGGTCCACATAAACATCGCCTGAAATTGGAGTACTGCCTATTTCCACCGCCAGCACCTCACAGTCTAGCAATGCTTCTGCCAGACGCTTCCATTTTGCGGAACAGAAAACTAACACCAAATCGCAGCGGCGGAACTGCTCAATAAGATCCATCACCTGATGAAAAAAATCAAGTCCACTTTTCCCTTCCACCAGTTGCCACCGTTCCCGATCTGAAAGAATCAGTTGTTGTTCTATTCCAAAAGAGTTTGCCATAGCTACCAGTTCTTCTTTGTTTGCCACAGGAAAAGCCATTAAGCCCATTCTGCCCCCCCGGCGAACGGCTCCCATAGTTTCCAAACGAGAAATAAATGTCCTATCCAATAGCAACTTAGTAGCTACTTCCTGTTGCGATAAACCCAGTTGACGCAGGTGCAGAATTTTGCGGATAGTTTCTTCAATTTTGGTTAGATTTATCAACTTTTCACCGATGCGAATAAACTCCATATTTCTCCCCGCAAACAGTATATTAGTGTGCACAAAATTGTATACACGGAAATTTTATCATGAAATGCTTGCCGCTGCAAATAATATTTTCCAACTATCAACTGTCCGGCAGCAATTCCGTCAAAACGACCAACAGTTCTGCTTTTGATTTTGCCTGCATAATCCGGTTGCGTACAACAGCCGCTCTTGGAATTCCTTTAAAGTACCAAGCTAAATGTTTCCTCATCTCCCGCACGCCGCTGTATTCTCCTTTTTCAGCCACTACCAAGTCAAGCTGACGCTTAGCCAGCATTATCCTTTCAGCTACAGTTGGCTCCGGCAACAAATCCCCGCTTGCCAAGAAATGAATCGTCCTCTTCAGTAACCATAAATTGCCTAGCGAACCTCGTCCGATCATCACCGCGTCACAACCTGTTTCGGACAGCATTCTCTTAGCGTCCTCAGGCTGCCAAATATCGCCATTGCCCACAACCGGGATTTTTAAAACGGCTTTAACTGCGGCTATCGCGCTCCAATCGGCCTTCCCGCTATAGCCTTGCTCCCTCGTCCTGCCATGAACTGTTACAGCAGCGGCGCCTGCTGCTTCAACAGCCTGAGCTACTTCTATAACATTAACCGATTGCTCGTCCCAACCTGTCCGCATCTTGACTGTAACCGGCACAGTTGACGTCCTGCAGACAGCCTCTACAACAGAAAACGCTTTTTTCGGTTCCCGCATCAAAGCACAACCTTCTCCTTTGCCCGTCACCTTCTTAACCGGGCAACCCATATTAATATCAAACAAATCTGGTTTCATAGCTGCACAAACTGAGACCGCCTCCGCAAAGATTGCCGGCTCACAGCCAAATAACTGAATCCCAACAGGTCGCTCCTCTTCGGAAAAGCGGGCAAGCGTCAAAGCTTGCTTGGGAGCTGAGATTACCCCTTTAGCGCTAACCATCTCAGTATATACCAAGGCGCATCCCATTTCTTTTGCCAGCAAACGGAACGAACAGTCCGTCACGCCTGCCATGGGAGCAAGAATAACCTGATTTTTTAAACTAAGCTCGCCGATTTTCATAAACTTCTCCTTACATAAAAAGCAAATAAATAAGCGCCCTCTTCAGACGCTTATTTATTTGTTTGCCTTAATAACTGCTTTTACTCTTCACATCACAGCAAAAGCCGCAAAATTCCGGTAAATCTGCTGCCTAGTTGCTATTTACTTCCGGCAATATAAAAAGCTCTTCCGGTGAGACTTCCAGTACACGCGCAAACTTTCTAAGCAGATCAACGCGCGGATATTTAACTCCTCTTTCAATTGTAGATAGCATGCTGACAGAGATTCCTGACGCATTAGCTAAATCATCCTGCGTAAGACGCTTTAATCTTCTGAGAGCACGTAAGCGCTTCCCAAGCAACTCAGACATAAGCATCCCTCCCGCAGTCTCTCTTCGACATAAAAACAAAAAATCCTTTCTCCCTCACCATTTTTTGCTTCACAGCTTCAGAGCGACTGCTATACAGGAAAGAATCAGACAAATTCCTGCCTTTTAAGCTATAACAAACCTGATATTGGAATTAAAATCTTGATTGTCGTTCCTTGTCCGACTGCAGATTCTATTTGAATTTGACCGCTCAAAAGCTTGGCCCGTTCATTCATTCCCGCCAATCCCAGCTTGCCGGCACGAAGCAACTCCCCGATTAGTTTACGGTCAAAACCTTTGCCTTTGTCGCTCACATAAATTGCAATATTATCTGCAGAATAATCTATCCGCACATGGGCTTCATTTGCATCAGCATGTTTGATTACATTTCGCAATGCTTCTTGCACAATCCTAAAAATAGTAACTCGAACTTCCGGACGCAAGAATATTTTTTCGCCTTGAATACTGAGACTGATATTAATCCCATGAATACGGTTAAGCTCTTCAATATACCATTCCACTGACGGGATTAATCCAAGATCATCTAAAATAGAAGGCCTTAGATCGCGGCTAAACTGGCGCACTTCCTGCAAAATTTCTTTAACCTTCTCAACCATCCCGTATAAAAAACGAGAGTCTGAGACAAAAAGATGTTTACTCGATATGAGAAACTTTTCCAGTTGGTGCATAATAACTATCAAAGACTGAGCCGTGCTGTCATGAAGCTCACGACTAATCCGCAGGCGCTCTTCTTCTTGGGCTCGAGTAATATGGCGAATGTAATATTCAAGATTTTCCTGCATTCTTCTCTCCTCTGTAATATCTTTGGCAATATGCTGAAAACCTTGCGTCCCGCCTAATTGCAGCAAATTAGTAGTCACTTTAAGGATTATTTCCAGACCTTGACTATTTATAATTGTTTGATCATATGACCATTCCTTAGGCAAGCCTGCCCAAAGTTGTTTGCGAACAGTTTTTGCTTTAGACAAACTATTTTGCGGAATCCAAGCAAAAATATTTTTTCCGCTAAGCTCTGGCAAAGTTTCTCCCACCATATTGAGAAAAGCTCTATTTCCCGAAATAATATTACCTTCCAAATCTTCCAGCCAAATAATATCGCTTGTTTTTTCAAATATTTCTCGGTATTGATTTTCTGCCCTCCGAAGTTTCTCTCGCATAATTTTCTGCTTATCAGAGAGAGAAACATTTTCTACCGCAAGGCTTAGCTGCGCAGCCAAAGTTTCCAGTAAAAAGACTTCCTGCTGAGTAAAAATCCGCTGAGATCTGCTTAAGACCGCAAGAGTGCCAATAATCTTATTATAGGAAATTAACGGCATAATTGCCGCAGCACAAATTTTTTCCGCCTGCAGCGCACCTTCCAATTTATACTCCGACTGACCTGCATATGCCAATAAGGGCTCCAATGTTTTTGCCACAATACCGTTTAGCCCTTCGCCGACTTGGATTAGCTGTTGCCTAACAATTTCAGCAGATAATAAACCTTTGTCAAACAATAAATTTAACCGTCCTGTTTCTTCAGCGAGAGAAAAGATTACCACTGCATCTACAGCCAGCTTCTCAAGAATAAGCTCAAAACCAATTTCAACAGCACCTTCGCTGTCCTTACAGGAAACTACACGCTGGAAATATTCGCTAAGAACTGAAATTTGGTTAACCATTTTACACCTTACCGCTCATTTCAACGTCTTTAAGGTTAATCATCCCTTGTTTAAGTGCCACCAGAATTGCTTCTGTCCTGGAGTTTACTTTCTGCTTACTGAAAATACTTGCCAAATGCGCCTCTACAGTACGCCTGCTAACATGCAGTCGTTTGGCAATTTCCTGATTTCGCAAGCCGTTTGCAACCATAAAAAGCACTTCCAATTCGCGGTTAGTCAATACATCAGCACTGTTTCCGTCTTCACATTTGTTGCTCCGACTAAACTTCTGCATTACCTTTAGAGCTATCGAGGGATAAAGGACAGGTTCTCCCCCAGCCACGCTGTGAATGGATCGAATCAACTCTTGGCAGCTTACATCCTTCAGCAGGTAGCCTGAAGCACCTGCTTCCAACAGAGCAAAGACGTACTGGTCATAATCGTAAGCCGAAAGAATAAGCATTCTAGTGCCTGGACTACACTCTCTGATGCGGCGCGTTACTTCAATCCCATTTAAACGTGGCATATTTATATCTAGGATAACGACATTAGGTTTAAAGCGTCGCGCTGCCTCCACAGCACTTTCCCCGTCGGCTGCTTCGCCCACAATAATAAAATCTTCCCGCTCCTCCAAGAGTTTGCGAATACTTTCACGAAGCACAGCATGGTCATCAGCAAGCAGAATGCTTATCTTGTTCAAAATCTTATCTCCCCCTTAAATTACAGAAGATAATCTTATTTGCTGAGGGAGGCACCCCTGCATTCCAGAGGTGCCTCAGCAAAATTCACTCTTTATCATCTATATATTAACTGAAACGCTCTTTTGATTCTTCTTTTCTTGATTGATAGGGAGATTTCCTTCTTTTTCTCCCAAAGCTTTCCTCAGGTTTTTATTTTCCTCAGATACTTGCTTCGAAATGTCACACTCAACTTCAACCGACAGTGCCGTCGCCAGCTCACACAAAATGCTTAAATTGTCTTTGCCGCCGGGAGGAAGGAAGGCAGGATTTAGTTGTTGCAGCCTACCCTCGCTGTTTGTTACAGTACCGCTGGTTTCGGCAAAAGTGGCCGCAGGCAAAATGATGTCTGCTTTGCATAAATCCGCTCGCCAGGTGGAGGTTACTACAACCGTAAACATCCCCTCATCGAAAATGTCGCAATCCAGGCTAAAATCATCGCCTATAATTAACATTCCTAACAGATCCCCACTTTTTGCGGCCGCCAACTGTTGCGGCAGCGTCATGCCAGCCGTTGAAGGCAATGGCAAGCCAGTCTCCTGGTAATAACTCATCCTCGCAGCCAGATCGTCCATTCTTTTCCGGCCGGGCAGCAGGCGTGGGTGTACCCCCATCTCTAACTGTCCTCTGCTATTACCGCCTGCAAACAACTGAAGCACACCTTGCCCCTGTTTATTATTACCGATTGCCTGCGCAATTTCCAGCAGTGCCGTCATCTCAGCATCATCTAAAGCTGCCCCATCTACCACTACAACCGCTTTGCGTGCCCGCAGATAGAGATGGAGAAGTTCAATAACTTTTGCGGGTTTAACACGGACAGTCCCGGGCAGTTCAAGAAGCCGGTATTTAATTTCATCATCGCTTAAAGGCAACCCGAAATCTCCTGCCACCAGTTCATAGCGTTTAAGATATGCTTGAATAGCCTGCAAAAGTTTCAACATTTTCCAAGGATTAGTGCGTACTGTCAAAGTTGCCTGAGAGTCAAGCCGTGTAGCCTGCGGACTGACGACTGCCAGTTTACCGCCTTTTGCTGCCGCCTGCCGGATTTTTTGAGCAATAATAGGATAATCGACTGTCGGATCTGTATTGATAACCAGAATAAAGTCACTTGTGAGCAAATCGTTGTAACTAACGTCGGCAGTTTGAGGGATTGCAGATACAGTCAGATATTCCGCGGCAACAGGCTTTGTGCTGTCAATATTATTAGTCTGAAGAGCCACCCTCGCTAATTTTTGAGCCATCTTGTTTTCTTCGTTACTTAGGGAAGGCGACACCAGTACGCCTATACTGTCGGAACCGTAACGGGTGCTGATTTTTTCCAACATGGCTGCTGCCGAGGCGATAGCTTCCTCCCAACTAACTTCCAGCATTTTCTCTCCACTTCTGCGCAAAGGCGACTTCAAGCGCCCGGAGCTATGAACAAAACGATATTCGAAAGCGCCTTTTTTGCATAGATTGCCGTGATTTACTTCCCCTCGCAACGGGGAAGTTACTCTTGCAATTTTATCTCCAACAACATGCAATTCCAGCGCGCAGCCAATGCTGCATTGAACGCAAGTTGTGGACACAACTGCGTCAGTGCGGAAAGGCCCGGGTTTTGCAAAAGGACTGACTGCAGTCAGCGCTCCGGTTGGACAGGCAGAAACACATTGGCCGCATGATTCGCACATTGTTTCGGCAAGCGGCAAGTCCATAGCCGGTTTCACTACTGTATCATAGCCACGATTAACAAAACCCAACGCACCAATCGCTTGCACTTCCTGGCAAATCCGCACACAATTCCCGCAGAGAACGCATTTATTTGCGTCATGATTTACATAACGGTGATCATGGTTAATCTTATACCGTTTCTTACTTACTCCCAGACGCTGTGTATCAACCTGATACTCTGTTGCAAGTTTGCGTAAAGTGCAATTAAACACATCTTCACATCCGCAGGAGAGACAACGTTTTACTTCCTGATTAACACCTTCCCTGCTTAGCCCAAAGTTAAACTCATTAAAAGTCTTAACCCTCTCCATTGGCGAAGTATGAACTTCAGGCGTGCGTGCGATTCTTTCCCGCTCTCCCAAATCCTTAAGCTCCAGTTCGTGCAATTTGCCCATGCTGCAATTAAACGGCTTTTCTTCCGGAATAAGCATTGCGCCGGCTAAATACAGGTTGATACCTCGAGCCGCTTTGCGTGCCGCTGCTATGGCTTCTACCGCAGTGGCCGCCCCGCTGACGCAGTCTCCAGCCGCAAAGACGCCCGGTTCACTGGTGCAACCCGTTTCCCCGTCAACTTCCATCGTCTGCCACGAACTCAGGCGAACACCGCTTCCAGACGCAATCTCCTTGTCAACCACCTGACCTATCGCCAGAATGACACTATCAAACTCCATCTGAAATTCTGACCCCAAAACAGCCACAGGTCTGCGACGATTGGAACTATCCGGCTCGCCTAACTCCATACAAACACACTCCAATGCTGCTAACCGACCATCTTGTGCTATGCAAAGAGTAGGGTTAGTGAGAAAACGAAATTCAACACCCTCTTCTTCAGCTTCCAAAATTTCTATGGGACTGGCCGGCATCTCTTCTTTACTGCGACGGTAAATAACGACAACCTCTTCCGCGCCAAGACGCAAAGCTGTGCGGGCCGCATCCATAGCCGTATTCCCACCGCCAACAACAGCGACTCTGCGACCAAGCTGCGGCGCCCGATTTTCTGCAACCATTCTTAGAAAATCGATCCCCTTTAAAATTCCCGGCATTTCTTCGTTATCCAAACCCAAGCCTTGAGCTGACTGGCAGCCAATGCCAAGGAAAACTGCATCATAGCTCTTTTTAAGGTCGGCAAGCGTATAGTCCCGGCCAAAAACTTCACCTAAGCGCACATCTTCGCATAAGTCTGTGATCAGCTTTATTTCCTGATCCAACAATAGTTTGGGCAGACGATACTCCGGAATGCCGTAGCGTAGCATCCCGCCTAATTCAGGACCGGCATCAAAAAGAGTCACCCGATGACCTGACAAAGCCAGATAATACGCGGCTGTCAGGCCGGCTGGCCCGCCGCCTACAACAGCGACCGAAAAACGGCTGTCGCCCTTTACTTGCGGCACATAGGAGGTCAACGCCTTTAAGTCGTAGTCGCCCGCAAAACGCTTTAGCGCACAAATATTAACCGCACCATCTAAAATATTGCGACGGCATTCAAGCTCGCAAAAACGCGGACAGACACGACCGCATACTGATGGGAGCGGCAACTTCTCCTTAATTAATGCGGCTGCCTTTAAATTTTGGCCGTTACCAAGATGAGCGATAAACCCCTGGATATCAATTTCAGCGGGACAAGCAAGTTGACAAGGAGCCACACAGTCACCACAATGTTCAGAGAGCAAAAGCTCCAACGCAATCCGTCGCAAATCTGCCACACGTTCACTATTTGTGGTTACACGCATGCCTTCACTGACCTGCGTACCACAGGCCGGCACAGCCGCCTGGCGCCCTTCTACTTCCACAAAACACAAGCGACAGGAGCCAAAAGGCTTTAGTCTAGGATCATAGCAAAGATGCGGCACATCAAAGCCGTTCGTTAATGCCGCCTCTAACAGATTGGAACCTTGATCAACAAAAATCTCTTTCCCATCGAGCAAAATAGCTACTTTATTCAATTCATCACCCCCACCCGCTGTCCTTTTTTATTCTGCTGGCTTACATCTGCCGGTTTGGAAAGCACAACAATGCAATTAAACTTACAACTATTGACACACAGGCCGCAGCGCAGGCAGTTTTCGGCATCAATAACATGGGGTGTTTTCTTTTCTCCGCTAATAGCGCCCACCGGACACTGCTTTACACATAATCCGCACCCTTTGCAGTCTTCCTGGACAATTTCATAATCAATTAAAGCCTTGCAGACCTTTGCCGGACATACTTTATCCCGGACATGAGCCTCATATTCTTCCCTAAAATACTTAATAGTTGTGAGAACAGGATTTGGCATCGTCTGTCCCAGACCGCATAGTGAACCGGCTTGTATTTTCTCCCCCAACATCTGCAATAAAGCAATATCCTCTTCTTTGCCTTCACCGGCAGTAATTCTCTCCAAAATTCTCAGCATTTGCTCGGTACCTACTCGACAAAACGTACATTTGCCGCAAGACTCTTCCCTGGTAAATGAAAGGAAAAATTTAGCCACATCCACCATGCAGGTTTCCTCATCCATCACCAACAGCCCGCCTGAACCCATGATAGCGCCAATTTCTTTCAGGGATTCATAATCTACCGGAGTATCTTGCAGCGTTGCCGGGATGCAGCCGCCTGAAGGACCTCCCGTTTGGACTGCTTTCAACGGCTTGCCTGAAGAAATTCCGCCGCCTATCTCAAAAACAATCTCTCTAATCGTCATGCCCATAGGGACTTCAATCAAACCGCCCCGGTTAACCTTGCCGGCAAGCGCAAAAACTTTTGTGCCTCTGCTTGCCTCTGTTCCATAAACACTGTAAGCAGAAGCACCCAAAGCAATAATTCTTGGTACGTTAGCAAAAGTTTCCACATTATTAATGGAGGTGGGTCTGCCAAATAAGCCTGCTTCAACAGGAAAGGGGGGACGAAAACGGGGCATGCCTCGTTTGCCTTCAATTGAGGCAATAAGCGCCGTTTCTTCTCCGCAAACAAACGCACCAGCCCCTTCCCGAATATAAATTTCAAAATCGAACCCGACACCAAGAATATTGTGCCCCAAAAAATAGTGTTCCTTCGCCTGCGCAATTGCCACCTTTAAACGACGAATAGCAAGCGGATATTCCGCTCGGATATAGATATAACCTACGCTCGCTCCTATAGCATAGGCTGCAATCAGCATCCCTTCCAAAACACTGTGCGGGTCGCTTTCCAGAATACTGCGATCCATAAAGGCGCCGGGGTCTCCTTCATCCGCGTTACAGATTACATATTTCTGTGCACCTTTAGCCTGAGAAGCAAAACTCCATTTTAGATGTGTCGGAAAACCTGCGCCGCCTCGTCCCCGCAGACCGGAAGCCTTAATTTCAGCGATAACCTCCTGCTGTGTCAGCGCCAGCGCCTTCTCCAAACCACTATATCCGCCTGCGGACAGATAACTTTGAATATTTTCCGGATCAATTTCACCGCAGTTATGCAATAGAAAGCGTTGCTGTCTCCCTAAAAAACCGCCGGCTTCACCTTCTAGATCAGGCCCTTGGAGCAAAAAATCCTCCACCGGTACGCCCCCACGGATATGTTCCGACACAATGCGCGAGGCATTTGCCAAATCAACATTACCATAAAGGTAGTGCTTGCCTTCAGGAGAGACTACTTCTACCTGCGGTTCACAGTAGCAAAGCCCCCTGCACCCAGTGCGCTGCAAATAAATCCCCTCCTGAACAAGAGCTTCATTCAGAAGGTCATAAACTTTTGCCGCTCCCGCGGCAATACTGCAAGAGGCTAACCCTATTTTCACTTGATACTCAGCCATTCGGGCAGCCCCCTCCGCACGCCGGAGCATCATGTGCACAATCACTTTTCCCCTTGCGAACTTCGCCAATTACTTTACCAACGGCAGCCGGAGTCAAACGGCCAAAAGTCTCTTCGTTTACGGTAATAACCGGCGCTAAGCTGCAACAACCCAGGCAAGCCACTTTTTCCAGTGTAAACTTGCCATCGGGACTGGTGCCTCCCCCGTGTGCACCCGTCTCGTGTTGCAATGCTTCCGTAATTTTTTCTGCTCCGGCCAAATGACAAGCAGTTCCATGACAAACTTGAATTAAATTCTCACCGATTGGCTCCATGCGAAACTGAGAATAAAAAGTAACGATACTATAAAGCTCACTAGCCCAAATCCCCGTCAGCTCGGATACACGCTCCAAAACTTCCGGCGCAACATAACCGAATGCGCTTTGAATATCCTGGAGAATTGGAATGGCGGCGCCTGGATCTACATTATGACGCTGAATAATCGCATCTATTACAAAAAGCGGATTTTTCTCCTTTTGTACTTTGAATTCATTTAAGACTAAAGCACTCATCCTTATCCCTTCCTTTGCCTCTATTTTTTAGGTTAGGACTTCTTCTTCATGTCTGAGCGCTTTTAGCAATTCGCGCTTCGAGGTGCGGTGCCGCTCAAAGATACTGACAATCTTCAAAATCGCTACATTTTCCACCCAATACAAAGAATTTATCTTCCGTGCCACAGCCTCTATACTTATCGCAGCCTCAACCATAACTACCATGTCACAACTTCCTACCACCGGGTCGACAAAATCCACCTCAATAAAGTCTTCCAGATCCAAGACAGCCTTGCGAAAATCATCATGCCGCACATCGTCTTTTGCGTTTACCAACAAATAAGCTCTTAAACCCACTTTTAAAACTCCTCTCTTAATTAAGGATTTTCCTCTACCCTAATTTAACCACAAACCAATTTTCACCACATCGGTAACTCATTCATTTATCTGTTACTGTTTTCACTTATTCTTGGACTATTAGTTTTACTGATTGCACCTAAGCATTTTCCACATTTTAACTAAGTATAAATACCTATTCTGCCTTACAAATCCCCTCTCCCTCCCTTACAAATCCCCTCTCCCTCTGGGAGAGGGTTAGGGTGAGGGCACAGCACCTCCATCTTTGTGAAGCACAGCAGTCTACACAAATAAAAAGAACGCTACGCTTTTTCTATCAGCTGACGCGTCCTTTTTATCCATTCGCTTGGGCGGGTTTCAAACCCGCCCAAGCGGGCTGTCGCCCCTGCGACACCTATCATTGCGTTGAAAACCATATAATTTCCTGGTACAAAAATTCCCCTCCCTTGGAGGGGTGCCCGCAAGGGCGGGGTGGTCACATACCGCCTCAACAAACTCAAAGAAAACAAGCCTCAAAAAGGCAGAAACTCCACCGGAGGAAACCACCCCGGCGCTTTGCGCCACCCCTCCACCGGAGGGGAATCCCCTTTCCTCTGGGAGAGGGGAACTGTGTCCTAACCGTTCGCAGCTGCGAAAACGTGCGAACGAAGCAGCCGGGTGAGGACGCGATACCTAAAGAAGACGCTCCGTGTTTTGATATAATTTTTCCAATATAAAAATGCCTCAAATATTACTTTGAGACATTTTGTAGCAGTATAAATTTCGATTCCACTCTCTTTTATCCGGTTTTTTGCAATGTCTCCCATTTACCGCAACGACCACCCCAGCGTGCTAAGATTTTATCATCCACGGCAATATTTACTATCTCACAAAGATTGGCACAACTTTGACAGTCGAAACTTGAAGCTTGATAATCCAACTCGGAAACCACAAAACCACGAAAATCTGTTCTTTGCTTTTCCTTAGCATTCGACTTAGCTAAAAGAGCGGCACCGATAGCTCCCATGACGTTAAAATAAGGCGGCACAATAATTTTCATGCCCAACGCTTTTTCAAACGCGGCGCAAATCCCGGCATTTGCAGCCACTCCGCCCTGAAAAACTACCGGGGCTAAAACTTCCTTGCCTTTGCCAACATTATTAAGGTAATTGCGAACCAGAGCATCACAAAGTCCGGCAATAATATCGGCAACAGGGTGGCCCATTTGTTGTTTGTGAATCATATCAGACTCAGCAAAAACAGAACAACGCCCGGCGATGCGCACAGATCCGCTGCTTAACAATGCCAACTTGCCAAACTCTTCAATAGGAATACTCAACCTTGCCGCCTGATGATCCAAAAAAGAACCTGTCCCGGCAGCACAAACAGTATTCATAGCAAAATCAACCACGATGCCGTCACGCAAAATGATAAACTTGGAATCCTGGCCGCCTATTTCCAGCACAGTCTGCACATCAGGCACCAAGTGCGAAGCAGCCACAGCATGGGCTGTTATTTCATTTTTAACTGTATCAGCACCAACAATAACACCTGTCAGCGTTCGCGCACTGCCTGTAGTGCCGACTCCGCAGACTTCCACATTCTTGCCCTTTAGCGCCGCTTCTACCTGACGCATCCCCTCTTGCACAGCCTTAATCGGCTGACCGCTTGTACGGAGATACAGGTTCGTCAAAACTTCTCCTTGCTCGTCAATAACTACCAAATTCGTACTGACGGAACCAACATCAATTCCTAAATATACCTGCATAGACTTGCCTCCTGTCTGCTGCTTACTCCTGTAGTCTACAAGAAAACCTCCTGCCGGTTCCCCCGGCACGGCTGGTTTATATATTCCTTTCCCGCTAATTTCTGTCTTCCAAACCCTTTCTATTCGCTGATAATTAGAATATTCCTGCCCTGAATTAATTAACTAGAAATTAATGTATTTTGACTCTCCTGCTTTTTTATCCAGCAAACAAAAACAGCCTCCACCCAGAGGCTGTTCTTGTTTGCTAAACCTGAAAACAAAGATCCTTACTCAAAGGATTTGTCTATTCATCAGCCATTTTGCGAGGGAATGTGCAAAAACCCGCTTTATCCTCCGCAACTTTCCTTTCAACACGACTTGATACATCTTTTGAAATAAAAATCCGAATCACCCATGAGATGCCCAAAAACACCGCCAAAATGATCAAATACGCTAAGAAATTCATCTGCACACCCCTTTCATCAGGTAAATTTTCCAAAAATTCCCACAATCTTCTAGAATTATGTTATACCGATTACCAATCAGTATAGCAAAAGAAAAAAGAATTGTCAATTAATTCTGGCAGTTATTTTAGCCACATTTGCACGGGTCGTCATTGCGAAAAAAGAACCTCTGCTGTATAATCAAAAAATAGTCGTAGTTGCAATTTTCAGAAAAATTTCCTCCAGGAGTTGATGTTACGATGACTTCTCAGCAACAGGTCAATCAGCCCGCCACCCTGGAACTCATCAAAAGAATAAACCCCTTCCACCTGCTTGATGATTTGACATTAGCGCAGATAGCGCAAAACATTGAATTGCAGTTTTACACTATAGGCTCGTACGTTTTCCGTCAGGGAGACCTGTCACGTCAGGCACTGTTCATTGTTTCCTCCGGCATCGCTGAGGTAACCGTGCTGGATGAACACGACCGAGAAACAATAGCCGGTTTGCGTCATGAAGGAGAATTTTTCGGGGAAACAGTCTTTTTAACGGATGAACTTTATCCAGGCTCTGTGCGTGCGCTGACGGATTTAACCTGTCTTGTTGTCCCCCATGGAGTTTTTGATGCGATTCTTGACCACCAGGCTGACTTTTTAGCCCAATTTAACCGCTTGCTGACAGACAGGATGCGCTCACTTTACCGGTCACTGACTGCTGAATCGCGCGGTGACGCTGAACATCTCGAACAATCGATGCGCAAGCGTGTGAGCCACCTGATGTCAAAGCCTGCTCTGACCGCTTTGCCCAAGGAAGAAGTTACTGAGCTGGCGGAAAGAATGACTGTACGTAACGTTTCCTCACTGGTGGTAATTGATGAAGACAACCGCCCTCTGGGCCTTATCACTGAAAAAGACCTGGTCAACAAAGTGCTTGCCAGAGGAAATCTCTCAAAAAAACTTACAGCAGCCGAGATTATGAGCCCCAACATCTTTACGGTTGAACCGGCGGCCTTTTATTATGAAGCATTGCTGTTGATGGTCAGAAATAAGGTTAAACACCTAGTTGTGGCTTCCGGTGGTCGTCTGGAAGGTATCGTTACCATTCGTGATCTGATCACTTCCCGCAACATGGGTGATCTGAGCATAGTTAACAGCATTGAAGCGCAAGACAATATTGAAGGGCTAGCCAAAGCGAGCAGTGAGATTGACCGGGTGTTGCGTGCGCTCGTTATGGAAAAAGCAGCCGGCAAAGAGATCCTGCAAATAATTACTGAGCTGTTCGACCGCCTGACGAGCAAAATAATTGAGGCCTGCGAGCAGGAGATGGCAAGGGAAGGACACGGCCCGCCACCGGTCAACTACAGTTGGATTACCATGGGCAGCAGCGGTCGAAAGGAACAATTTGTTAAAACAGACCAGGATAACGGAATTATTTATGACAATGTACCGGATGACAGAAAAGAACAGGTGACCAACTATTTTATCTTATTAGGAAAAAAAGTGAGCGAAGGGTTGCACAGGTGCGGTTTTGCAAAGTGCGAGGGAAATGTGATGGCCTCCAATCCTCAGTGGTGCCGCTCTTTTAACGACTGGCGCGATGCCGTTAACAAGTGGGTTGACGTGCTAAATCCGGAAAATATTCGCTTGATGACAATATTCCTTGATTTCAGGCATCTCTACGGGAAAAAAAGCCTTTGTGACCTGATGCAAAACTTTGTAGTTCGCAAATTTCAAAAATCGACTAAAGCTTTGCATTTCCTCGTGATGGATGATCTGGAGGATCGCGTTCCGCTGGGATTTTTTAAGCAGATTGTCACAGAAAAATCCAAAGAACATCGCAATATGGTTAATTTGAAAACAGCGGCCTGTGTCCATGTGGTTGATTGCCTGCGTGCCTTTTCACTGCGCGAAGGAATTGTGGAAACGAACACTTTCAAACGTTTGGAACTACTTACCAAGAAGAAGCTTTTTGCTGCCGACGATGCTGAGGCTCTAGCATCCGCCTACGAAACATTAATGACGCTAAGAATACGACATAACTTGCTGCAAATAGACAAAGGGAAAGAACCGGACAACTATATCACGCCGGAGGATTTAAACAAGAAGGAAAAGGCGGCTTTGCGTGAAGCTTTTCTGGCGGTGGAGCGATTACAGATTTTAACAGGCCTAGCTTTTTACTCTTTCGAAGGCTGACAGTTTAGTCTGACTAAAGTTAAGGGAGCTTATACTTTAACTTGTAAGCAAACAAGCAGATACACCAGCCAAGCAATGAAAGCGTTCCGGCCAAAGCAAACGGCATAACATAACTTTTATGCAAATCATACGCCCAAGCAGCAGCCATCGGCCCAAAGAAAGCGGCTGCCCCGAAGGCAGTAATCAAAGCACCATATACTGCGCCAAGGCTCTTCACCCCAAAGGCAATGGTGGCCAGAGACGGAAACAGTCCCAGCGTAACGGCAAAGCCCCACCCAAAAATGAAGGCAAAAAGATATAACATCTGAGGCGTCGTGGCCATACTGTTAAACAAGAGGAAAGCTATGCCGGTTACGATGTAAGTTGCCAGCATTACCTTTACCGGTCCTGTTTTTTCAGCGATCAAACCGGCAATCGGCCTGCCAAAACCGTTAGCCAGCCCGAAAAATACAGAAGCTATAGCGGCTGCAGGTCTTTCCATGCCCAGAACGGTAACACCATATGGCACCACATGCGCCATTGCCATCAGACCGCCAAATATTACACCGAAAAATCCGGCCCACAACAGATAAAATAATGGCGTCTTTAACGCCTCGCTCAGGGTAGCCTCTGTTCTTGAGGCATACATAGCTGCCGATCTGCCTACATGCAAGCTTTCCCAGCTTTGGGGCACCCACCCTGCCGGCGGCACCCTAATTATCCATGCCGAAATCAGCGTAACTACGCATGTTACTGCGCCCAAGATCAGGAAAGTGCTTTCTATACCAACTGTACGAATTAGCCTGGTAATCCAAGGAGCAAAAATGGTTGCTGCCAAACCAAATCCGGTAACGGCCAAAGAAACAGCAAGGGCAGTTTTATCAGGGAACCATTTCCTTGCTGTAGGAACAGCCACGCAATAGGCAAGCGCACAGCCAAGGCCGCCTACAACTCCGTACGTTAACAGCAGCCACCAGACATACGGGAAGCGGCCAATTTGAGCCGCCATCAAATAGGCCAGAAAGAATAAAACTCCTCCGGTAGCGGCAACTTTGCGGGGACCATATTTGTCCTGCAGCATCCCCCCGTAGATCATGCCAACCGTAGTAAATACAACCAAGTAAACTGACAGCGGCAACATCGCATCCGCCCTGTCCCAGCCGAACTTCTCCTGCAGAGGAACGATAAACACGCCCCAAGCATAGGAGATGCCTCCCATTAAAGTCAACATTAGACCTGCGATTGGAATACTCCACCTTGAGAGAACAGGCGCATCTGCTGTTGGAATAGCCGTTATTGTTTTCGTTGCTTGCATTTTTAAACCTCCTCTATTTTGTCAGAATAAAACTTAATGTTCACCAATAAAATAACAATATTTCTGATGCAGCCCTCCTTCTAATATCTGGTGAAGTTTCAGAACTAATAATCTGAATTTTCAGATTATTAGTTGCCGCATACGCCTAAACGCCTCTGCTGTCAAATCTATTTTTCGCCGCTTGAAAAGAATTATATCCAAACCTGACGAATTCGTCAATTATTCGTTTGAATTTTCTGATAATTTTTCTGAAAACTTCGATTAATTAGAAATGATAGCGCCGTTCACATAACAAGATGTCCGGAAATAACGACGAACAGGCTGTTTTAAGACTGTAGTAAAATAACTTTACCCCAGTACAATTCAATGTTTATGCGGGTTTTAAAGTCAGCTACCGCTGGTTTTGGCAAAATTGACCCCAAGGACTGAAAACAGAAGAAAAACAGAGTAATATTAAGAAATAAGAAGGAAAACCCCCTGTTTCTGGCGAATACTTTTTTTACTACAAAAAAGAAACCAGAGGAGTTTTTCCCTTTATATCACAACAAAAACTTTTTGGCTGGGATGAAATTGAAAAATTAGGGGATTTGGAGCGACTTCAGCATGTTCTAGACTACTTGCCCGATGAAGACATGATGAAAACGCTGGAATGTGAACGTGGACGCGGCCGCAACGACTATCCTGTTAGGGCTGTCTGGAACTCTATGCTTGCAGGTATTGTTTATCAGCATGACTATTGAAAGTTTGCGTAGAGAGCTTTCCCGTAACGGCCAGTTGCGCTTTATGTGCGGACTTGAGAATGACATCCCACCTGCCTGGGTTTACAGTCGGTTTCTAAAAAAGCTTTTGGAAAGACCTGAATATGCAAATGACATCTTTAATCCTCTGGTTTCCGAATTAAAAAAACTTATTCCCGGATCTGGGGAAGTATTGGCTATAGACGGCAAAGCCATCGATACAAATGCTAAATCCAGAAAAAAAGAAGATCAACTGCCAGCTGACGGGCGTCGCGATACGGATGCCAACTTCGGAGTTAAAACATATCGTGGAAAACTGGAAAACGGGAGGGAGAAAGCAAAAAGCTGGTTTGGCTATAAGCTGCACTTGGTTATTGACGCTACCTATGAGTTGCCAGTTGCTTTTAGCCTGACAAAAGCTTCTTGTGCCGAAGCCCCGCAGGCTCATCAGCTTCTGAGCAAAATCGCAAAAGTACATCCTGAAATCATTAAGGATTGCCAACTATTTCTGGGAGACAGGGGCTACGATGACGGCAAGTTGGTATCGCGCCTCTGGGACGAATATAAAATCAAACCGGTTATAGATATCCGTAACCGTTGGAAGGATGGCGAAAAAACTCGCCTGCTTGGTAAACACACAAACATAGTTCATGATTACCGGGGAACTGTATATTGCTATTGTCCTGCATCCGGCAAACAAAGAGAGATGGTCTATGGTGGCTTTGAAAAGGACAGAGAAACCTTGAAATATCGTTGTCCCGCTAAACACTATGGCATCATCTGCACGGGGCAAGATCTCTGTAACTGCAGTCAGGGTATCCGCATCCCTTTGGCTGAGGATCGCCGGGTGTTCACACCATTGGCTCGTTCAACAGTTGGAAAACAGAATACAAGAAACGTACAGCAGTAGAACGTGTAAACAGTCGTTTGGATGTATCGTTTGGCTTTGAGAACCACTTCATTAAGGGCATGAGAAAAATGAATGTCCGCTGCGGTCTGGCACTATGTGTAATGCTGGCAATGGCTCTTGGCCGCGCAAAAACAAAACAGTTTGATAAAATGCGAAGTTTAGTCAAATCTGCTGCATATTCCAAAAACTACGCCTAGACTTTTAAACAACCACAGGAGAAGTCTGTCCAAAAAAGGGTTCACTTTGCAAAATAACTATACTCAGTCATCATAAAGGTAGAGGTTCGCTGAAAAAATGCTCTTGCTACCTCATTGACTTCGTGAGTATTTTAAAAAAATGCTCACAACGCAAATGGCTTCAAGCAAAAACTCATTGCTATTTCTGCCGCGCTATGTTAGAATCTATTGCGTATCGGGGCGTAGCGCAGTTTGGTAGCGCGCTTGGTTCGGGATGATGAACTATTTTCCTGATGCCAAAACAAAGGACATCGATAAAAAAAGGGTTTCTGGCATGTAATATCTCGCCGGAAACCTTTTTTGTGTTCTCAAACATTGTATTGTCTTAGATTACAAGGTATTGTCTTAGATTACAAGAGCACTTGCGTTTTGGTTCACTAAAAAAAAAGACCTTGTAGGTCTTCTGCTATACTAGAAGCAACCGTCCCTCGCTCTCACGCTCTAAAGAAATAACATTGCTGTCAGAAGCTATTTGTGCAAGAAAATCTGTTTTTGTTTGTAATCCAATTATATTCAGTATTGGAGAAACATAAATAATAGAACCATATCTCTCTAAATTTTCTATTTTATTCTTGTCCCTGACTCTCAGTACTATCCTGATCATGATATAACGCCTCCAATATTCCATCTAAATTAAGCTTCCCAAACCCCTGATAATGCTCAGGCAAACCCATATCAATTGCCGTCGAAAAAAGTAACGATTTAAGAGAAGCATTGTTATAGTTCAGTTGTGTTATTAACGTAGCACTGACTCCGGTAACAACAGGAGCAGCAAATGACGTCCCACTATCACGTATTCCATTATATATTACTTCTCCTGTTGTAATTATATTCGGTTTTTTTGCACCAGGTGCTCCTTTACTGCAATAATCCGCAACGGTAGTGCCAAGAGAGTTTATGGCGCTCACAGTCACTACTTCCTGACAATTGCCGGGACACTGAACTGATCCCTCAACACCTTTATTGCCTGCTGCTGCTATGAATAACACATTTTTATTCAGTGAGTAATACTCTACAACATCGCATATTGGGCATTGACCACTACTACAAGAGGGGATGTCGAAGCCTAAAGATAGATTAATAATATTTACATTCTTACTTATCGCAAAATCAATAGCTCGGAGAACGTCAAACAATTTAACCTTGTGAGTATGTGTTGCCTTACAGCTTATTAATTTAGCCCCACGTGCAAATTTCTTAAAAACACTTGCTACTTTATCTCCATGGTCAATTACGGGGGCGCTTCCATAACCAGTAAAATCTGAATGTTCGGTAACACCGTCGATTGAAATTCCCGAATCTATGATGACAACAGTGGCACCCCACCCCGTTAAGCTTTTGGCACGAAGCTTATGTTCATCAATGTTAGGGAAAATACGTAAAGAACCGTTCCCCAACAACGTCCCATCAAGCAAGAGTCCATCCTCAGGAGCAGGAATGATGTAGCTAACATTATATCTTTTTTTAATCTCAACATCAATAGAAACTTTGTAGCTAACGGATATAATTGGCAAAACAGGCGAAATATATTCAGTTTCGCCTCCTAAATCTTCAATATTATTTTTCAAATCAGTTAGCTCTTGCATATCTTGCAGCTTAATGATAACAGTTTTCAAGAATCCCACCTCAATAAAATATACAGACGATTTCTACAAAAAATTAAGAAATCCTTTTTCAAAGATTAAAAAAAATAATATACATTGCTGATCAGCTTGATATCAAAATCCTCAAAATACTGCATTTTCACTGCAGTTTTACTGCAATTATACTGCAGCTGAGACTGGAAAATGGCTAGTTAAGCGGGATTAGACGGGAAACTAGTTTTTGAAGCAAAAATTTCAACGCTGCCGGAAAATCCCACAACCCCTTATTTCATCGGAAGTATTGCAAATCACGCCCTGGTATGTTACAATGATTTTTGCGTCGGGGCGTAGCGCAGTTTGGTAGCGCGCTTGGTTCGGGACCAAGAGGCCGCAGGTTCAAATCCTGTCGCTCCGACCAGGAATGAACGTAGAAACCACGGGAGTTTCGATAACTTCCCGTGGTTTTTGTATATCCTGATTTTTTCTATTGTGGCGTATAGTGAGCGGAAACATAATCCATCATATTCAGACTCATAACCAACTTGAATTTTTCTAAAACATAACTGAAAAAGTTTCTGACATTAGACCTTATTACAGCAACTGTTCCAAATCGGCCGTTATATAACAAAAACGAAATTTACTTGATTATCTGCTTCTCTATTAAACGATATCGCCATTTCATTCAATAACGCTCTTGTTTATTCAACCATTAGTGCTTTTTGTTTAAAGCTGCGTATGCTATAATATTGACATGACGACTGACCGGGAATTGTTGGAGTTTATCGCAAACACGGAGAGGAAGTCGCTTATGAATAGCGAGGAAAAAATCCTTAATCTGCTGGAAAAAATGTATATCGACTTGAAAGGGAGTATTGAAAAAGTAAGCTCAGAAATGAAAACCGGTTTTGACACGGTTGACAAAAGGCTTGCTTCAGTGGAACGAACTGTATCTAAAATTGAACTGGACCACGGCCAGAAACTTGGCGCCCTGTTCGATGGCCAAAAGCTTAATTCTGAAAAGTTAGACCGGATTGAAGCCGAAGTAATTAGGCATGACGAGTTGATTTTGAAACAAATTAAGTAAAGAGGTTACCAAATGTACGAACACCTACTCCAGGAAGCACAGAATGAGCGCGTAAGCGTCGTTTACTTGCCGTTGAGAGGTTGACCTCAAGAGCCATTACTGCGAAATAGATCATTGCCATCAACCACAGCTGAGAAAACTCATGGACATGACAAATGCTGTCCAGAATGCTACATGCCTGGAAAAACTCCGCCAGGGAAAAGGTTAAAAAGGAAGCAGGAAAAAAGCAAAAAGAGGAAAACATAATGCCCACACATAAGTCACATAAAGGACAGACACCTGCGGGCGGTGTGCGCTCTGATATTGTTTACATGGACGACAAGGGGAACGTGGTGGCCAAAAAAGAGGCTACCTGGGCCAAGATTCGGGAGCTTGATAAGGACGGGAAGGTCATTCTTGAGACATTCGGAGCCATCTCGCGCGGCGGCTGGATTCTGGACGACAGAAGCGTTAATTATCTTGAATATCCGATTTACGGTAAACAGTGCGCTGGCTGCAAACACCTGTCCCTTGAGCGGCCTACGGACGGCATCGGCTCCAAGTGTGCCGCATTTACGCGCATCCCGCGTGAAATTCTGGACGGCCAGCACGACCACACGTTGCCGTTTCCTGGTAATAATGGAATACGGTTTGAGCCAAAATAACGGCCCCGCCTGCAGACTCGTGCCGTCTTCATGCTCCCGGCAAAAAAATACGCCAATAACGAAAACCCCACTTGAAAATAGGCTAAATACAAAAAAAGCCCGCAAGAAAGGCTTTTTTCATTAGGCTAAACTGGATGAAACGGCCAAACTTTGCTTCGGGACCAAAAGGCCGCAGGTTCAAATCCTGTCGCTCCGACCAGGAAGAAATCAACAGCCACAGGGGTTTTTGGCTCCTGTGGCTGTTTTGCTCCGCGACAGCCTAAAACTTGTCACCGACCGCTAAGCCTAAAAGACAAAAATCAAGCAGTTGTTCCGCCCGTTTTTCCATTGCTTCTGTTGACTGTTCCGCAAAAAGCACAAAGACGAGCAATGTTGAAAATATACCGATAATGGCTTGGGCTACAACGGCAGTATCAACAGGACGGAATTCCCCGGCAGCTATCCCTTCCTGCAAAAGCTCTTCCAAAAAACGTCCCAGGCGCATGTAACGACCGATCATGGCCTCACGCATCTCTGAACGCGACGCCGGTCGTTCGCCAAGGATAATCCGGGCTGCCGGAGCATGCTGACTAATAAATGACAAGTGTCGCCCAAATACAGCCTGCAGCTTTGCGGTAGCCGATAAAGAGGGTACTGCCGCTGCGACCAGAGCCATAAAATATTCATTAAAGCCTGCCCCTAAAATAGCGGCAAACAGCTCTTCTTTACTGACAAAATATTCATAGATCGTCCCCTTGCCTACGCCTGCCCGCTCGGCAATATCTTCTATTTTTACCAGGTCGTAAGGACGCTCACCAAAAATATCCATTGCCGCCAACAAAATGCGGCTTTTCTTTTCAGCTATTTCTTGCATCATTGCACCTTCATTCCAGCGACTGGCCGGTTGCCAACCGCCAGCTAAGATAACCAAGATAGCCCTCATAACGGGCATGCAGCAAATCTAACTCCCGCTCAGCTAAGGCATCCTCGGCAGCAGTCACCTCAAACTGTGTTCCTACCCCCGCTTGGTAACGCAAAATTGCCAATCGATGAGCATCGCTTGCTGCACCAACGCCTTGTTCCAGAGCATTCAACTGTTTTTCTAAGCCTGCCAAGCGGTGATACAATTGAAATACTTCCAAGCGGGCTGCCTCTGCCGCCATCCTAAGTTGCAGACGCGCTTCCTCCGCAGCAAGCACCGCTTCACGCTGACCAGCATCATCAAGAATGTGCCGGCCGTATTCAAGCTCCCTTTCTTTGAGACGCAGTGTTTCTCTGGCTGAAATTACTTCCAGTCGCCCGGCTTCCACCCCGGCCAGTCCTTTATCCAAGTCAAGAGTTTCCTGCTCCGGCAAGCTAAACCCCCCCGGCGGCAGCTCTATTGCTGCTGTCAGCGACCTGCCGAGAGATTTGTTTAGTGCTGCCCGCGCAACCTGCACCTCACTTTCAGCAGCAAAAACCCGTGCCTGCGCCGCTGCCACGCTTGCCTGTGCTGTTAAGGTATCACTTCTGGCAACTGTGCCCGCCCGAAAAGCTACTTCCGCAAGCCTTTGTTGTTCTCTTGCCCGCCTCTCTGCCTGCCCGGCCAACTTCAAGCGATCAAAAGAGCGGTAAAGTTCAAGATAATTTCTTCGCACCTCAAGCATTAGTAAATTTCGCTCAGCCTGCTTTCTACGCGGAGCCAGATTTTCTAACTGCTCTGCCTGTACAGGCCCCATATAAACCAGAGACATCTGCTCGGGCGGCAGTATGCCGGTAGTAATCAAGGTATAAACGGCACCGTCCACCCTTTGGCGCAACTGCTCCGCCCCGACACGCGCCCGATCCGCCCGCACCTCCGCTAAGCGTGCCGCCGGATTATCTCTTAAAGCAGATTCGATTGCCTGCTTTAAAAGGATCTCCTCTCCCGCCGCTAAGACAACGCTGCCGACAACAAGCAGCATAGCTACCACAACTGTCACTATCCTTACATTTTTTGCTAACAAGTGCTTCACCCTCATAATCCCGCCTCCCCCATCACTGTTTTGCGCTGTCTGCCACGCAAGCGTTCGCCCAAATCATCCAGAATACTATAAATCACAGGCACCACCAGCAGCGTCAGCAGTGTTGAGAATGACAGCCCGCCGATAACTGCCGTAGCAAGTGGTGCTTGCGTTTCGGCCCCGGCACCCTGCCCAAGCGCCATCGGCAGCATACCCAACACCGTAGTAAGCGTAGTCATTAAGATCGGCCTTAGGCGCACCGGTCCAGCCAGCAGAATAGCTTCCCGGCACGAATTTCCACGCTCCCGCAGTTTATTGATATAATCGACTAATACAATGGCGTTGTTAACTACAATCCCCGCCAACATAATTACCCCGATAAACGCCGGCACGTTTAATGTCCGCCCGGTGAGAGCAAGAGACAGCACCACACCCACAAATGTGGGCGGCAGAGCAAACATAATAATAAACGGATGAAGCAAAGACTCAAACTGCGCCGCCATAATCATATAAACCAGTAAGATTGCCAGCAGCAGCGCCATCCCCAGCGAAGCGAAAGACTCGGCCATCTGCTGCTGCTCGCCCACAAATTCTACAGAGTAGCCACTTGGCAAACTTAACTGCGCAAGTTCCCTGTTAATATCGGCCACCACAGGACCAAGCGAACGTCCGGATAACTGAGCCGTAACGTTTGCGCTCCGCACCTGGTCATTTCTGGCGATACTTACTGCTCCCAGTGCCTGACTAAATTCGGCAACCTCCCCTAGCGGGACACGCATACCGTTTGGCGCAAACACCTCCAAGCTTTGCAGGTCAGCTATATTCTCCCGCAGCCCTGCGGGCACTTGCAGGCGCACGTCCACCTCCCGACCATCGCCGCGCATCCTCGTAACCACTTGACCGCTCAACGCCGTACGCAGAGTATTGCTCACTGCAGCCGACTGAATACCTAATGCGGCAGCCTGTTCCCTATCTACCCTTACCTGCAATTCAGGCCAAGCGCGGTCAAAGCTGGTAGCCACTTCCCGTGTCCCCTCCACCTGCTCCACAATCAACTTAACCTCATCAGCAAGTTGCTGCAACACCAACAGAGAGTCACCCTTGAGCAAAATATCGACCGGAGCGCCGCCGCCACCCAAACTCATATTTTGCGAAGGACGAACATTGATTTCCGCCCCCGCCACCGTCGCGGTCAAAAGCCTGATTTTATCAGCCATCTGGTTATTATCAAATTCACGTTCTCCCCGCTCTTTCAGGCGCACTTCCAAAGTGGCACGATTAAGCTGCGCGCCTCCACCCATCGCGGATGAAGCACCAATAGTTACAAAGGTGTCGCGTACTTCCTCTATCTGCGACAACTGATCTTCCAGCCGCAGCGCAATCTGCTTAGTCTCTGTCAAAGAAGCACCATCAGGCAGCCTGACATTAACCATCAGCCAGTTATCATCCATCCCGGGAATAAATTCTGTCCCGACCAGCGGCACAAGTGCCATACTGCCGATAAATGACGTGATGAGCAAGCCAACCACCAGCTTACGATGCCTAAGCGAAAAGCGCAACATTCGACCATAAAAGGCCTCGACTCCCTCAAAAAAATTAGCAAAGCGCACAGATAACTTGCCGGTACTCCCGTCTGCCATTTTCAACAGCCGTGAAGAAAGCATAGGCACCACACTCAGCGCCACAGCTAAAGAAGCCAACAAAGAAAAGCTGACCGTCCAAGCCATAGAGCTGAAAATCTGCGAGGCAATTCCCTCCACAAAAATCACCGGCAAAAAAACTACAACCGTAGTCAGCGTTGCTGCAACAATGGCGCCGGCAACTTCATTGCTGCCGATAATGGCGGCTTCTTTGCTTTCAATCCCCTGCTGGCGGAAGCGAAAAATATTCTCCAAAATAACGATGGCGTTATCAACCATCATACCGATACCAAGCGCCAGCCCCCCCAAAGTAATCAGGTTTAGCGTCAAACCGTTAAAAAACATTAATACAAAAGTGGCAATGATGGAAACAGGCATCGCTAAGCCGATAACCAATGTGCTGCGCAAATTTCGCAAGAAAAGGAACAGCACAAACAGAGCCAATACCGCTCCAGACAACCCCATATTCAACATATTGCCTACCGAACTATTGATAAACTCAGCCTGGTCAAAAATGACACCGATCCTTGTCCCCGACGGCAAATCGCCTGACAACTCCTGCAACTCATCGTTCACAGCCGCAGATAGCCTTACGGTATTAACCCCGGACTGCTTGTAGAGCGCTACAGAAATCCCAGGCTTACCGTTTAAACGCGTCAACTGCTGCTCTTCGGTAAAGCCATCCCTTACCTCTGCCACGTCACGCAAATACAACGTACCAGCAGAAGTTGTCCTCAGTACAAGCGATTCCAACTCTGCCGGACTGCTAAACTCGCCTAACGAACGAACCTGCAGCTCCCTGTCCCCTTCGTCCAGTCGGCCGGCAGAAACGTTCAGATTTTCCATGCGTAACAATTGGCCAAGTTGCTCCAGCGTCAAACCGTGATGAGCGAGAAGCGACGGATCAGCAAATACTCGGATTTCCCGTTCCACACCACCTATCACTGCCGCCGAAGCAACACCTTCAATCCGCTCCAAGCGTGGTTTCACAATTTCATCAGCTAGACGTTTTAATTCGGCGGGAGAGACATCCCCCGCAACAGAGAGCCAAAGCACCGGCATCAGCGACGGATCAAACTTAAACACTGTTGGCGTCTGCACCTCATCCGGCAGCATACCTTTAACCTGATCTATTTTTTCACGCACATCCAGCGCCAGCAGATCAAGATCCGCTCCCCAAGAAAACTCCAACATCACCGTTGACGACCCCTGGCCGGAGGTGGAAGTAATCCGCTCAATCCCTGGGACGGTAGCCAAAACCTCCTCCAGAGGCCTTGTCACCATAGCCTCAACCTCCTCCGGCGCCGCTCCCTCATAAGCGGCAAATACAGCCATCATCGGAAAGTTCATCTCAGGCAGTAAATCCACCGGCAAATTAACAAACGAGAAGACGCCAAGCACCAAAACAATACAAATCACCATCAACACGGCAACCGGCCGCTTGATAGACAGAGAAGGAATACTCAAAAGTTTCCCTCCCCTTCTAACCGCACCATAGTGCCGTCCTGCAAAAACTGTTGTCCTACAGTAATCACTTTTTCTCCGACAGCAAAACCGGTAAGGATTTCAATAAGCTTTTCGTCCCGCAAACCTACAGTCACCTCACGGCGCACCGCTTTCCCATCATTCACCGTAAAGACAAATTGGCGACCATCCCGCTCGAGCACCGCCGTTCGCGGCACCAAAACAGCCTCTGTGCTCTCAGCAGCCACCAACTGCAGCCGCGCAAACATCCCTGCCCGCAAACCATCTGCCGCAGATACCCGTACCTTAACCAAAAAAGACCTGGTACCATCCACAGCAGCAGGCGCAACCTCCCGCACCACTCCAGGCAACGTCACGCCTATAGCCGGCACTTCCACTTCCACAGCCATGCCAGGCGAAAACAGCCCCACAGCCTGCTCAGTCAATCTGGTTGTAACTGTTACACCATCCAAACCTGTCAGCACAACAAGCGGCAACCCGGGTGAAGCCAAATTGCCGACTTCAGCAGTCAGCGCCACAACTAAGCCGGAGACCGGCGATAAAATCCGCGCATTACTTAGATTCAACTGCGCCATTTCCAAACCTATCTCCGCCTGTCGAACCTGTGCTTCCAAAACCTGCACCTGACCCTCACCACGCTCAAAAATAGCCAACTGCTCACGCGCCAACATATTCTGACTTGCCGCCACCTCTGCCTGCAGGCGTGCGCTATCCAACTGCTGGAGAGCAATCGCTCCCTCACGATAAAGCATTTCCATCCGTCTAAGTATAGTTTGCGCATTGTGATAACTAGCCTCTGCCTGGCGAACAGCCGCCTGCAATTGCGCCAGCGCTCCGCCGGTCTTAGCGCTTTGCAGATTTGCTTTGGCAGTCTCCAGCGCCGCCTCAGCCTGCCTAACAACCATTGCCAGTTCACGCGTCTCCAGTTCTACAAGCAAATCCCCCTTACGCACTTCCTCTCCTACCGCAGCAGCCACCCGGATAATCCGCCCTCCGGCCTTTGGCGTTACTTGAACTTCACTGCCGGCAACCACTTCCCCGCTAAAAACTACCATCTCACGGATTGTCCCCACAGCCGCCTCCTCAACCTGCACCGACACAGCTTCCTGTTCCAACACCGGCTCTGCCCCGCTGCGCCCGCAACCGGTGGCAAATAACATTAATAAGCCCACAGCTGTCCACGCAAATATCTTCTTCATCATCTTCCTCCTCCGCCGCCAATTTCCGACCGACCAGTCGGTCGGAAATTGGCCACAATACCAACGCCTAGTAACATTTTACCTATGCGCACCACCACTGTCAACACTAAGGACAAGGGGACAGGTGATTTGTCCCACTCGCCCCGATTCAATCCACGCCCCCGCGCGGGGGGCGACTTGCCTAAACGGTCAAATTGTCACTACAGTATCACTACAATATCAGGATCATCCCCGCATGTGCGGGGAACAGCTTAACACTTGCCGGGAATTTGGGCTTGTCCTGGTGCAAATATCGCAGCATTACCCGACCTGCCCGCTGTGCGCTCCGATCCAAGGCAAAACATACAGCATAAGCGGCAACGATAGGCGATATCCGGAGTACACCGATGAGGTGCGGATACCAAAGCACCCGAACTGCCGTCATGTTGTCACCGCTTATATTCGCGAGATTGACGATGATGCCGAAGCCACAGAGCAGCGCAGTAAACAGCCAGCACAGCCGCAAAGAGAAGCGGAGATACAGGCGTATAAAGAAGCGCAGGACAAGGTGATAATTGCGATCACTCGGAAAAGAGCGAGGGAAGTGCTGTTTAAGTGAGAAACTGAAACGATTAAACCAGAGAGCATACAAAGAAGTAATCTGGAAAGCAAAAAATTAACCGCCAAAGCAGAAAAGCAAGGGCGGTTTTCTTATGTGTCATTGGCGGTGGTAAACTGACCCTATACGGCGGATGAAAATTGACCACATCCTGAAAAAAGAAGGAGAAGGAATGGAAATTAAGGAAGCTCTTACAACTTCACTATTATCAGAAGTACCTTTCCTATAACTTAAAACGAGCGTTGAACACTAAGAATATTAAGGGAAAGAAGAGAACAAGGGAACGGCATACCGTGTGAATTCTCATTAAAAGGTGCGTCACTTTTTCACTTGACCTAATATTTCTCGAGAAACCCGGCCGGGCTGATAATCTCCGGCCGTTTCAATTCCAGTTCGTCAAAATCTTTGTCGCCCGTTACGAATACATCCACATCCTCTGTGATTGCAGTATATAGAACCGGGTAATCCCTTTCGTCGCGAATTTCAAGAAGTCCCGGCCTAGGTTTTGCAGGTGTATAAACAAGCTCATAGGAAAGCTGGCTCAACAACAGATCCGCTGCTTCCAGTTTATTCTTGAATTTGCGACGAATCACGTTCAGTAATTCATCAACAACATACGACGAGAGGACGAGTTGATGTTCTGTGGTGATTTTGTAAATCAGCGCATTCATCTGTTGGCTGGGGAACAAAAGCACCGATATAAGGATATTCGTATCAATCATTACGCGCATGGCGTTCATCCCAGATCTCGCGCCGCACTTCTTTCACCAGGGTCACAACATCCTGTTCCGTTTTTAGACCCAATCGTTCTGCTTCCCCGGCAAAGGCATCTTGTGCATTTTTAAGCGCGATCATAGCGGCGTTTCCTAGAATAATACGTCCGTTCTCCTCAAGAAAAATAACTTTATCTCCATCCTTTACGCCCAGCTTTTTGCGTATTTCTACAGGAATTGTGATTTGTCCCCGTGTTGTGATTTTTGCAAGCTCCATAATTATGACTCCTTTCTTTGTTGCATTGAATCCAATGTATTCCGTGAATATATTATACGCTCATTTCTTAAAATTAACAACAGCTTCAGATTCACAAATAGCTTACCCTGAGGGAACGAATTAGATCGATTATGTATTTTCGTGTTGATACAAGAGAATTACTGGCCGAAGTCGTTTTCTTGGGCTTGCGGGTTGTAAGCGGCTGTCGGGGGAATGCGGTTCTTTAAGTTAAACATTTTGGTCATTGTTGAGATACAGGTTATATTTGGTCCGTCGTCTTGTAGAAAAGGAGCTTATAATGAAGCGGTTCTGCGTGAAAACGGTCGCGTGTCAAGCACCCCGTCCCCATGACATGCACACTATTTCAGAGGTGAGGGGGGTGCGTCGGCAACAGCTCCGTGACCAGATGTTTCAATCCACGCCCCCGCGCGGGGGGCGACACATTTTCATATCGCCCCCATACTTTTTTATACCGGTCAGTACCGGTTTAGTGTTGCGCCTAGTTATGCCCCAGGCCTTTAAAATGGGCAATAAAATAGCACCTGCTGTTTGGCAAGTGCTTAACTGCGCTATTTGTTACCCCGTAAAAAGCAAATCTACCAATTCGACAGCTATTTTGCCGTCTTCGTCAAGTATTACTCCGCCCCCAGCTTGGACGCTATCGATTTCAACCTGCGCACACAATTCCCTTAGGTCATCCAGCAAATCCTCATCAGCGTCAAAGTTTACTCCCACCGGAAACTTCAGCACATCCTGTTCAAAGGCTGTTCCGGTAGTTATTTTTATTAGCAAGCCCTGTTGTTTTTCGTTAAGCTTAATTATCATTACTTTCACCCTTTAACTTTTTTGCCCGTTTGCTGGACGTTTTATATGTTGTTACGAGACCCCCGGTTTCTGGATTTACAGTAACAGTTACTTTTTCACCCGTGTAAGTCTCACTTGGCTTACCCTCATTGTCTATTCTGATTTTACCAATTTTAAGGGGGTTCTGCAAGGCATCCTGAATGCCGTTTAGGTCTATATCTCTGGTAAAAGCCCGATCTATAAGATGGCCCGTCACCTCACGTATCTGAATATTATCCTTCGTAACCACACCTTGCAAAGAATTATAGTCCTTTGCTGGCCTCAGATCTTGCAATAGCTTTTCCCTACTATAATCCCTCCTCAGCTGCGGATTCTCTTTCAGGTGCTCCCTGAGCTTCCCTTGCCACTCTTTAACCTTGCCACTCGCTCTCGTAACATTTTCAGCGTCAATACTCCCGGCTTCGACCCGCTTCCACTTTTTCACTTGCCGCTCCATATGCCGCTGTTTCTGCTCAGCCCCGTAGTTTGCAAGCGCCTTCTCCTCATCCACCGGCTCCGGCAGCTCCGTGATCCCCGGAAAATGCGTGACTAAAGAGTGCCGGCAAATCATGCTCTCGCTAAAACTGATTACCGTAGCGAACAGTTTACAGCCATTTCGCCTTTTCCCTAAAGCCGACCAGGAGCAATCTGAAAAATTCTACAAATTGTTGACAACGTACATAAATTTTCATATAATCATTACAATAATAAAGAAAGGAAGTGGTCTTAATGGCACAAGTAAGTATCAACATCCGGATGGACGAAAACTTAAAAAAACAGTTTGATGCTTTTTGTTCTGAAGTTGGAATGAGTATGACAACTGCTTTTTGTGTCTTCGCAAAGACTGCAGTACGTCAAAACAGGATTCCTTTTGAAATATCTGCTGATAACGACCCATTCTACACTGAAATCAATCAAGCAAGGCTGCGTCAGGCTATTGCCGACATTAATGCAGGGAAGGGAACGATCCGTGACATAATAGAGGTTGCTGATGAATAAAGTTTGGCAAGATGATGCGTGGGAAGATTACCTTTATTGGCAGTCACATGATAGGAAAACTTTAAAACGCATAAATCAGCTCTTGAAAGACATCGATCGTAACGGTTACGATGGTATTGGTAAACCAGAACCCTTGAAATATGAATTCCAAGGGTTCTGGAGTAGACGAATCGATGATAGCAACCGTCTTGTATATCGCATTAAAGACGGTCAGATAGAGATTGCGCAATGCGGTTCTCATTACAGGGATAAATAGAAGCAAATCCAGTCTGCCGTTTCCTTTTCATTGCATATTAGCTACTCCACAAAATGACAGCCTAAAACTGTGCTACTGACTGTTGAATCCAGCTTATTCTGTCGCCAAGTAGTCGGTTATTCCAGATATTCATGTCGGTGATCCGGCCTGAGAACTTAAGAAGAATTACCCTAGCGCCAAGAGGGCGTTTTTTTGTGTCCATTTGCAGGAGTGGATTATAATTTCAGCACAATAAGACCAGTTTCAATCCACGCCCCCGCTCTATCGCATGGGAGCCACAATCGACAGTTTCAATCCACGCCCCCGCGCGGGGGGCGACCGCCGGAACCATGTGCCTATCTGTCTGCGGTATCTCGTTTCAATCCACGCCCCCGCGCGGGGGGCGACCTTGTTGCTGGTACTGGGCGTAGTTGCAAGAATTTGTTTCAATCCACGCCCCCGCGCGGGGGGCGACCGAACTGGGAGAAACCGAAAGGAGGATCTAAAGCATGTTTCAATCCACGCCCCCGCGCGGGGGGCGACCTCAATTTGTCGCAGCGGAATATTTTACGCAGTTGGTTTCAATCCACGCCCCCGCGCGGGGGGCGACGAACAAAAAGACCGGCAATAGCCGGTTTTTTTTTATGTTTCAATCCACGCCCCCGCGCGGGGGGCGACAGACAGTATCTTAAAAGACATGGAAGCCGAAGGTGTTTCAATCCACGCCCCCGCGCGGGGGGCGACGCCTTGATTTTGTCGTAGTTTGCGACGTAGGCAGGTTTCAATCCACGCCCCCGCGCGGGGGGCGACGAACATTCATGGCATCAAAACGGTCAAATTCATCGTTTCAATCCACGCCCCCGCGCGGGGGGCGACCCCTCTAACGATACTTTTATAGGACTGAACCCCTGTTTCAATCCACGCCCCCGCGCGGGGGGCGACTTAGTAGAAAAGTAAGCGTCAAATAGTACCCACATAGCACTCAGTTCCTCTTTATGGGATACTCTACTTTAAGTAGAGTTCGGCAAAGGGGGATTTTTTGTGACCAAATCAGAGTTGCGAGACTTATGGGCCTCTAGGGTTGCAGAATTTAAGTCAAGCGGGAAGAGTGTACCGGTATGGTGTGTGGCCAACGGTGTCAGCATTCATCAAATGCGGTACTGGCTTCGAAAAGAGCAGACTTCTGCTTCAAAAGCAATTTCTTGGGTGCCGATAGATATTAGCAATGCAGGCCTTCAAGGGTTTTTGTTAGTAAGAGTGGGTCAGGTTGCTGTGGAAGTGAAGCCGGGCTTTGATCCAAAGCTGTTGCTGGATGTTTTGAGAACATTGGCAGTGCTATGATTAACGAAGCAAGCTTAGAACGTGTCTATTTAGCCTGTGGGGATACAGATTTACGCAAATCCATTGACGGATTGGCTGTTTTGGTGAAAGAAGGGTTTCAGTTAGATCCTTTTTCACCCTGTCTTTTTGTGTTTTGCAACCGTAAACGGGATAAACTGAAGATCTTACACTGGGAACATAACGGGTTCTGGCTTTACTATCGTAGACTGGAGAGAGGTAAATTTCAATGGCCACAAAACGACGGTGCAGATGTGACAGCAGTAAGTCGTCGGGAATTACGCTGGCTTCTTGACGGCCTCCCTCTTTATCAGCGGCAGGCTCACCAGCAAGTGAGTGCACGTACGGTTTTATGACCAGATAAATCAGGATAAAAAGTGCTAATAAGTACTGAAAATAAAGGGTTTCCTGGGGTCGATGCCGAATATAATGCGTATGGATAACACAGCAAAAACCTTGGAAGAACTTCAGAATAAATGTGCAATGCTTGAACAGCAAAACGCTGAATTAATGGCTAAGCTGAATTGGTTCCAGGAACAGTATCGGCTGAGCCAGATAAAACGTTTTGGTTCATCAAGCGAGCAGACGCATCCGGAACAGATGCAAATTTTTAACGAAGCTGAGTCCGAGGCAAAACCATCGATACCCGAGCCCCAAATGCAAGATGTCACGGGTCACCGACGTAAGAAACAATCTGGTAAACGTGAAGCCCAATTAGAAAAACTGCCGGTGGAAATCATCGAATACACTTTGCCTCCCGAAGAACAGGTATGTGCATGCTGCGGAGGCACTTTGCATGAAATGAGTACAGAAGTCCGGCAAGAAATCAAAGTCATTCCTGCCCACGTCAGTGTGACTAAACATGTTAGGCACGTTTATGCCTGCCGTCACTGCGAACGGGAAGGTACGGAAGCAAAAATTGTTACAGCGCACATGCCTGCACCACCTTTGCCAGGAAGCATTGCTTCCCCAACAGCGATGGCTTACATCATGACACAGAAATTTGCGGATGGCCTACCACTGTACCGCCAGGAGCAGCAGCTTGCCAGATATGGCCTTGAACTCTCCCGCCAGACTATGGCCAACTGGATGGTTCGGGGATCGGAACGTTGGCTGCGCCCTCTCTATGAGAGGATGCATGAACATCTTCTTATGCAAAATATCATCCATGCTGATGAATCGACCCTCCAGGTATTACGGGAGCCGGGACGTTCGGCAGAAAGCACATCTTACATGTGGCTCTACCAAACCGGACGAGAAGGACCGCCGATCGTTCTTTACGATTACCAGACCACCCGAGCAAGCAAACATCCCCGCCAGTTTTTGTCCGGTTTCAAAGGTTATGCCCACGTTGATGGTTATTCCGGATACAACGGATTGCCGGATGTTACCTTGGTTGGGTGCTGGGCACACGCTCGTCGCAAGTTTGACGAGGCGCTCAAAGCCCTGCCAGCGAACCAGCGTAATGCGCCGGTAACCGCTAAAGAAGGATTGGCTTTTTGCAATCAACTCTTTGCCATAGAGCGTGAGCTGAAGGATGTCACACCAAAAGAGCGGCACCAAGCCCGTTTCGAGCGTAGCAGTCCTGTGCTGGAAGCTTTTTTGGCATGGTTAAAATACCAAAGCCCCAGAGTGTTGCCCAAAAGTGCGTTGGGACAAGCAATTGCGTACTGCCGTAATCAGTGGGATAAGCTTGAGGCGTTTCTTAAGGATGGGCGCCTGGAACTGGACAACAACCGTGCTGAGCGCTCCATAAAGCCCTTCGTTATAGGCCGGAAAAACTGGTTATTTTCTAATACGCCAAAAGGTGCAAAAGCTAGCGCAACAATCTATAGCATAGTTGAATCTGCAAAGGCAAACGGGTTAAACCCATACAACTATCTGGTTTATCTTTTTGAAAAATTACCGAACATTAATATTGCTGATCCAAGCGCCTTGGATGAACTGCTGCCTTGGTCCAAGTTGTTGCCAGCCGAGTGTAGCCTAGATAAATAAATCTTGAAGACTGCCCACCGCACGGTGGGTTTCTCTATGATGTTCAACTTTTAATCCTATTAGGTGGGTACTATTTGACGCTTACGTAGAAAATAATAAGCCTTTTGCGATAAAAGTTTCAATCCACGCCCCCGCGCGGGGGGCGACGAAACCTTTTCTATATTGATATTAGACCCCATAGTTTCAATCCACGCCCCCGCGCGGGGGGCGACGATTTAATTCCCAAACGGCAAATTGCTGCTTTGATGTTTCAATCCACGCCCCCGCGCGGGGGGCGACAAAGCACACTGGATAGATGCCGCCTGTATCGGAGTTTCAATCCACGCCCCCGCGCGGGGGGCGACTTTCAGTCTCTGGTTGCATTAATCTTGATTGGGAGTTTCAATCCACGCCCCCGCGCGGGGGGCGACTGTCCATATCATCTGATTCAACTAATGCATACCGGTTTCAATCCACGCCCCCGCGCGGGGGGCGACTTATGAGTTTATGCAAAAGCAAAGCTTGCCTTATGTTTCAATCCACGCCCCCGCGCGGGGGGCGACCGCCATCTGCATGTTGGTGTGCCCTGCCTCGAGCGTTTCAATCCACGCCCCCGCGCGGGGGGCGACTTGCAACTCTCTTTTCCGCTGCTGGGTGAGCAGTGTTTCAATCCACGCCCCCGCGCGGGGGGCGACCTTTGCCCAGACTTCCTTCTGCGCTTCGTATTTGTTTCAATCCACGCCCCCGCGCGGGGGGCGACCCCCAAGCAAAAAGCCTACCGTCAGCACGAATACCGTTTCAATCCACGCCCCCGCGCGGGGGGCGACCCAAGCCAAAAGCCGTCCATCAGCACGGATACCTGTTTCAATCCACGCCCCCGCGCGGGGGGCGACAATCGCCTGCCCCCATGCGGAACATAGCCTCCTAGTTTCAATCCACGCCCCCGCGCGGGGGGCGACCCCCATGTGCCTACAAGGCCGGAAGAATATGTAGGTTTCAATCCACGCCCCCGCGCGGGGGGCGACTAACTTGCTTATCCGTTGGGACGGTAGTGCAGGGGTTTCAATCCACGCCCCCGCGCGGGGGGCGACCGGGCAAAGGTTCTTTGGCGGGGTTGTGGAGGTAGGTTTCAATCCACGCCCCCGCGCGGGGGGCGACGGCGGTCAGGAGTTGGTGATGTCGCTTTGGTGTCGTTTCAATCCACGCCCCCGCGCGGGGGGCGACTGGGCAATATTGGTCAGATACAATTCTGCTCCGGGTTTCAATCCACGCCCCCGCGCGGGGGGCGACCCCCAGCCACCCATAACCTCCAGCATTGCCGCCGGTTTCAATCCACGCCCCCGCGCGGGGGGCGACCGGTGGAGGCTTACCGGTGGTCGGCGATGTAGTAAGTTTCAATCCACGCCCCCGCGCGGGGGGCGACATGTTCCAACTTTAATCGGGGCAGATACTTGGCGGGTTTCAATCCACGCCCCCGCGCGGGGGGCGACGTTGATGTGTGGGTTCCGGGGTGGACTCCGGAGAGTTTCAATCCACGCCCCCGCGCGGGGGGCGACTTTGAGGGTTTAAGGTATCAGTGGGTAGAAATGGAGTTTCAATCCACGCCCCCGCGCGGGGGGCGACTCAAAGAGGGACAAACCTGCCGAAATTAAGAGGGTTTCAATCCACGCCCCCGCGCGGGGGGCGACTTAATTCTCCGGATTTTATCCACCGATAGACGGTGTTTCAATCCACGCCCCCGCGCGGGGGGCGACAGCATTGCCGCCGGAACCAGGCGGCTGCCACCAGGTTTCAATCCACGCCCCCGCGCGGGGGGCGACACAGTGGCGGCTTTCTCTTTTGGCCATGCCTGTGTTTCAATCCACGCCCCCGCGCGGGGGGCGACCCAGAACCAGGTACTACCTCCAGCATGGCCGGCGGTTTCAATCCACGCCCCCGCGCGGGGGGCGACCCCCAGCCACCCATAACCTCCAGCATTGCTGCCGGTTTCAATCCACGCCCCCGCGCGGGGGGCGACCCAGGCGGGCAGATTTTTAAATTGGCAAGCTCCGTCGTTTCAATCCACGCCCCCGCGCGGGGGGCGACCAGTGAGCTTTTCCGAAATTGTCGATTTCGTCGGGGTTTCAATCCACGCCCCCGCGCGGGGGGCGACCTAGCGGCAGTTTCATCGGTCGTGATGTCAAGACCGTTTCAATCCACGCCCCCGCGCGGGGGGCGACCGAGCCACGGCAAGATTCCGGGCGCGGATCTGGATGTTTCAATCCACGCCCCCGCGCGGGGGGCGACCGTACGCGCAGCGGCCTGCCGTTTATTACTAGCGTGTTTCAATCCACGCCCCCGCGCGGGGGGCGACCCTGAATGCTCCAACTGCTGGTCGTGCCTTGCAACCGTTTCAATCCACGCCCCCGCGCGGGGGGCGACGCGATGCCTAACTCCGTTATAACCTTTGTTCCCGGTTTCAATCCACGCCCCCGCGCGGGGGGCGACCTCAAACAATTTTTCACTTGATTCAAACCGCACTCGTTTCAATCCACGCCCCCGCGCGGGGGGCGACCTTGTGTCGGCGGCTCGTACTCCTGGAGACCGTCATCTCGTTTCAATCCACGCCCCCGCGCGGGGGGCGACCTGGCGATTTCTCGAGGTGGTAGTACAGCCACACGTTTCAATCCACGCCCCCGCGCGGGGGGCGACCAAAGTGTGGCTCAAGCTTATCAAGTGCCCGGCTTGTTTCAATCCACGCCCCCGCGCGGGGGGCGACCCAGCATTACCGCCGGAACAGTGGCGGCTTGCCGCCGGTTTCAATCCACGCCCCCGCGCGGGGGGCGACCTCGCTTTCCGGCGTTAAAGTGACTAAACTTGGTGAAGCCGGTTTCAATCCACGCCCCCGCGCGGGGGGCGACCCCACAACCGATAGACATACGCCTACTCTTATAGGTTTCAATCCACGCCCCCGCGCGGGGGGCGACCAGTATACAACAAATCGTTATAATTCATAGGCTTGTAGAACGCATTTGTGCGAACCATATATTTATTATGTTTATTGTCTAAATATTTTCTGATGAAAAGGACAAACTCTCAACATCTACAAGGTGTGCGATAGTTCGCAATATTTCTGCTAGCATAGGGTTCGCACTTCAAACAATTAGCGAACCTTCCGGATCAAAAGCTGATTTTACGCCGACATGCTCCACCCTCCTTCTCCAATTACTGCCAAGGGAATAATATCGCAAACTGTCTTCATCTTTATTGATTATCTTTTCCAGTGTATTTTTCAGCATGACAAACTGCGCCGGATCTAGAAGACACTCAAATACCGAGTTCTGAACCCTTTGCCCAAAATTAACGCATTGTTTTGCAACATTTCGCAATCTTTTTCTTCCTTCCGGTGATGTTGTGCTTACGTCATATGTAATCAAAACCATCATGGCAATGCAATCCTCCTACTTCCAGAAAAATGGAGGGTAACGATCGATATCCCCTCTTAAATGCCTAGACAATAATAATGCTTGAGCATACGGCAAGAGACCAACTTGCATTTTTTCTTCAAGAAAAGGGTGGGTCATTTCTTCCTGTTTTCGTTTTTGCCAAGCTTCCAGCACTGATCTTCTGGCGGCTTCTTTCATAATCACGCCTCCAGACTCTGCGTTAATAAAATCACTGCCACTAATCTGTTGTCGGTTAATCAGGCTTAACGCGAGCCTGTCCGCAATGTATGGCCTAAACTCCTCCATCAGGTCAAGAGCTAACCCCATTCTCCCCGGACGGTCACGATGTAGAAAGCCTACATAAGGGTCTAAGCCAACAGTCTGTAACGCAGCCTTAGTTTCATGAAGAAGAAGTGTATAGAGAAACGAGAGCAAAGCATTAACGTTATCTCGAGGCGGCCTTCGGGAACGGCCTCGCATAAAAAAATGATTCTTCTGACAGACAATTAACTGATCAAATACTGAAAAATAATTACGAGCCGTTTCTCCTTCAATGCCTCTCACTTCTTCTAGACTAAGCTCTTTATTCAACTTCAATACATTTCTTGCCATCAGCTTAGAGACATCCTCAATCGCTTTTGTTTCCATCTTGTCACCATAATCACTAATAAAACGCCTTAAGACCGTTCTGCAATTTGCGATTTTACCAATGATAAACGCTGATGCCAACATCGAGGAATCTCGTTCCGAATCCGCTAACCGGTATTGCTTTCTCCTTAATAGAACATTACCCTTGGGGATACCTTGAATCGTAGCCAAATGTTTTCCATAACCCGTTAAGAAGGATACCGTCACCCCTTTTTCCACACACATACCTAACAAAGCCGGACTGGCACCCATATGACCAAAAGTGACGATACCTTCCAGGTAGTGAATTGGGGTGCGTAAAGCTTCCTCATCGTTGATACGTACTACTAAATTCTCTCCGTCTTTTGAAAGATACGCGTCAGGATTGGTCACATATAATACGTTGAGCATTTTGCGCATCTGCTGCTCTCCCCGACATTTATTCTCTGTTCATCTCTTCCAGCAATTCGGCCATATACATTTCCGCTTTCTTACTGCCTCTGCCTAGCTTCGGCAAGCAGACACCAACCATTGAGCAATTTTTGCATTGTTTTCCTTTTATAGCAGGCGGGGTGATTCCATGTGAGTACAGCAGATGCATTTTTTCCGCTAATATTTTTACCCTTTCCCTGAGAGTGTCGTCAAAATCAACCTGGTGTCTATGCTTGGTTTCTCCATAATACATGTATCCATAATCTAAAGTTATACCAAGCATCTCTTCTAAGCAAATAGCTTGTGCGCATAGTTGAACCGCATCCCTGTCATCAGCCTTTGGACTGCCTCGTTTGTACTCGACAATATTATATCTAATACCGGAGTCATCGTTGGGATTACTATGCGTCAATCCACGCTTATCGCGCGGTGGGCAACGGTGAATCTCAACCACATCTGCAACTCCGTACAGGCCAAGCACTTTAGACAATAAAGGAACTGAACGCACCGTCTTCACATCGCCACGCGATTCAGTAAAATACGGATCATCAACACGTTGATGAAGAAGCCTGCCTTCCGCGGTTCGAAGATTCTCAACCCATTGGTTTTCCACATGGATCAGTCCCCATTGCCTTTCACAAAAGGCAAAATGTTGTATACCAGAGAGGGGAAGCAGATCGTCTTCATTATGACTATTTGCCATTTTATCAACTCTCAATCAACGATACGCCATAGGAATATCCTCTTTTAGTACTAATCAGCTTAAATTCCCAATTCAAGGCTAATTTTAGTAAGGACATATCACTCTTCGCCGAAGACTACTGGTTCCAGCCCAGCCAACGGCTCAATCGTGACCTTTGGCAAGGTACTATTATCAACAGCTTCAACCTTGAGGCTTCGATGGACTCTTGCCGAAGAATACTGACCGATTTTGGAATTGTGCTTCCACCAGATAACTTTCACAGTTTCCATGCTACCATCAGGACGCGCAGCGGAGGCATCATTCACGAACAGCGTTTTCAGTGCCTCAAGCAGCTTGTCCGCATCTGCGTCACTGAAGCCGGTTTTTTCAGCCAACTGGCAGTTAATACTGCCGAATGCCTTATAGACACCATAGTCCACGCGGTGCTTCATCCCCATGGTATCTGATGCTCTTTTAGCAGGGTCTTGATTATTAGTTTCAAGATTGACACTCTTTGTAATCTGTAGACTACTTATAAGCACGGGCTCAACACTGACAGCACTTTGAATTGTTACAGGCCCGCGAACGCCAATCGAAACAGAGTCGCTTTCACCGCTCTCTTCATTTGATTCTGAGTCTTTACCTTTTTTATCCTTGGCTTTGAATGCGAACACTTGCCCAAAAGCGCGGACGTCATACCATGTTTTACAAGCGATTTTAGCTTTTTTCTCTTTATCTTTTTCCTCCTTAATTTCTTTGTTTCCCTCAAAGCGGGCGTTAAGGCTACGGTACTCATCTTTCCTGTTGTCGTCCGACTGCACGAAAATCGCTTCTCCCATATCCTGCAAGCGGTTGCGCAGTTTGCGTTTCAGACAGACATCGGACACCTCACCATAACCGTCATAGTCGACGCGCGGACGGTTGCCGTTGAGAGGGTCGCCGTTCGGGTTTGCTTTTTTCACTGTAAAAACTACCGCAAAATCAATTTTGTTCGTCAAGCTCATTGTCATTCCCTCCATTTTCATCATTATTATTTTTTCCTAGTTTTTGACGCAGCGTTTGTCTTTGCGCAAAGAACCCGAGAAGATATTTCCCGCTGAGTGGATTGTCAGACTCATATTCACCTTCGTTAAATAGCGCCATAATCTCTTCAATTTGATTCAGATGCCAGCCCGCGCCGTCAAGTTGCTGAATATAAGGATTTAACTGTTGCGTAAACAACATGCCCCACGTGCGGAATGGTCGTTGCGAGAAAGCTGTCATGTAGCGTATCGCGTTCGTCGCCCGTGCGTTGTCCTTGGCGTTTCCCTGCTTGAATCTTGCTTGCGTTTCAATTTTGTCCGCCACTGCGAGGAGCCTTCCGTAAAGATAGTCGCGATCTTTTCGTTGATCTTCCAACGCCACTTTAAATTCCTCCCTTTTATAATCATAATAATATCGCTTAACCAATGCGCAGGCGGTACAAAGTACTTGTTCCCATTCACTCCAACGCCCGCCAGCGCTCTTTGCATCGTTTTTCTCAAGCACCAGCGGATTGGAAGCGCGATGGACAGCAGTGTTCACCAAATCACGCGGAATCCGCTCACCGTCGAACACGCAGTGTAGAAGGCGTTCTCGCGCAGCCTTTTTAAGTTTGTCGTAGGCGTCGTCTTTTCTATTTCTTCTTTTACCCAAAACTGCTTCGATAATTTGGTCGAAGGAGGGCGCACCGATAAAGTATCCGGGCTTGTATTTCTCATCCTTATCTTTTCTAAAGGGTTGATACCAATTACAAATATTGTGCCATCCGACTATGCGCTCCAAATATTCATCTTCCGCCAATTCGCGATAATAAGTAACGGACATGCGCCCTGTAGTCGCGTTGTCCGTTGCCAGAACAGCAACCCGGCGCACATGTTTTTTAAGCCTGTCTGGGTCACCGTAACCGGAAAGAGTTTTTTTTAGACGATCCGCATAATCGGTATATATAACACTTTCTGCTTCTATCAGCTTTTCTGAGTCTGTTTGCGCCAAGATACCATAGCTGTCGTCATAGTAATTGATTAGTTCCGGCAATTTATCTATTGCCCAAGCCACAATAGCTTGTGTATCGCAACGGTACCCCTGTTTTACAATTAGCCACCGCAGTGCTTGGTGGGCTTTTTGCGAATTTTCATAGCTTACCGTCACGGCTTGCGATGATTCCTTAAATCTGCCGCGATAGGTGAAGTTTGAACTGTCGTTTCCGGTGATTAGCTTGGCATTGCCTGATGCCCGGTTTATACTTTTTGGATGCTTCTCCGTATACGCTATACCGGTTTCTCCGGAAATATAGCATAAGCCTTTTTTAAGGCGTTTTTCTACATCTTCTGATTTGTAGTAACTATACCATGCACGCCATATCCCAGGTATCATCCAGAGCCTGTCCTCAAGCTGTCCGTCAATACTCACGCAGAATCTTATGAACAGTTTATCATCGTTCTTGATATGATAGGATGCTAAATCGCTTTTCAGTGTGCCGCTTTCTATATATTTAAGCACAGCAGAAACCATTTCATACGCTACTGAATATTCGGACATACCTTCCAAATATTTCTGCCACTTCAACAGATTTTCAAAATATAGCTTCCCAGTTAAGTGCTTTATCTGGTCAAACAACGGATATGGCAAATTTACAGCGCCACTAGTTCTCGACTCAGATTCGTCAGTGCAGGGTGTAAATATTTCGGCATCACTTTTTTCGGCTCTGATAAAGGCTCCAGAGCCATGTAAATGTATCGCAACATTTGTCTTTTTTAGCACGTGCCCAATCGGTATCAGCAGTTTGTTCTGCTCATCACTGCCTATCCCGACCACATCGCAGCAAGCATCATATGTCTTATACAGATTTTGTATCCAGCTCATGATTCTTCACCGCTTTCCGCCAATATTAAGGCAAATCCCGGCTCGTCCAACCCCGAAAAATTCACCTTACCCTCAAATATTTTCGCTTTCATTGGCCTGATAAACCGCCGCACGATTTCCGGTGATTCATCATACGGCAGCGGGAATTTTATGTGCCCGTTTTCCATTTTCGCTGATTTCCATAGCCGCACAGACATCTCGTCTTTTCCAGTTTCGTCCGGGTAATCAAATCCGTGCACCATTACACCAAAATTCAGCTCACCATAGCCATCATAAAAGCCTTCGCCCTCATCGAACATGCAGGGCTCAACGTAGCCCTGGCACTCGCGTGTGCCGATAAAAATGTCGCGCCGGCCACCGCGCTCTATCATGCGCTTCGCGATATTGTGATGCTTATGCTCATTTCGATCATGAGCAAGCTCTGGGCGGTTTTCGTTCCATTCAAAATGCGCCCTGACCTGGTAGCAAACATCCTTGAGGTAGGTATAATAAGCAAGGTCGTTCCCGGCGGATGCATATTTGATTGGACGTATGCCCTTTGACTGCGTTTGGATTTTATTCATAACCCGCGCCTCATCAATGTACCATATAAGCGTCGGCTTCCAGTACACACTCTCAAGTACACCCTTCAGTGCCTGATATGTCGGTATCTGATACGAGAATTTTTCGCCTCCAACGCGCGTTATCGGGTCGGAAAACAGCGCATATTTGCCATGTACAACGAATTCCACCGTGTTTCTGTGCATCATTTCGTCACCTTCCTAAACATATAGAAATTCCGGATCTCCTTGGATAACAACTCCAAGCTCTAAATCATAATAATCCTTGTCCAAAGCAAGTATTTCATCTCCAATCAAGCGCAGCGCCTGCTCTTTCTCAAGCGCACAGATCTGGTGGGCATAGAGTGAAACCGAATACCTTCCCATTTCGCGCAGCAGCTTTGATTTTATCCCCAAATCAGCCGTTCTGTATTCCTCGACAAGCTCTGCTCCACGTTTGTATGGAACGAGAACTCCGGTAGTACCTTTGTCGATCACGCAAAACTGCTCCCCCGCGGTTTGAAACGCCTGACGCAGCGCCGGAAATGATTCTTTATCACCGGAATTTATAAATGCACCATTGCCTTTTCTGTTATGCGACAATAAGTCATAAATGTACCCGTTATTGTACGGATAATCCATCTCATCCTTGCGCTTGTAGAAGTACTCCCTGTAATAACGCTCCATTACGGTTTGAGACAGCAAATCATCAGGTGCTTCTTCAATTATCCTCTTAGTCACATCGCTACCGCATCGAATGTCCGGTAGTTTTGAAAGGTTTTCATCTTCAAGGTTGACAATGTAAACATCGCGGCCATCTTGGTCTTCACCGTGACGATTACAACGCCCTGCTGCCTGAGCTATGCTGTCCAGCCCAGCCAAAGCACGCACGACACAGGCGAAAGAAATATCCACACCGGCTTCTATAAGCTGTGTGCTGATGCATAAAATACGCTCGCGCTTGAGTATTTTTTTGTTGTCTTCAGCTATTTGCATGGAGTCAATTACATCCATGCGGTGAGCGGGGCACATCGATGTACTCAAATGCAAGAGCTTTATCTGTATTTTTAGATTTTCATCCAGATAATTTTTCACCGCACGGTAAAGACTTGCCGCATCCCTTTTTGTGTTCAAAATAACAAGGCAGTTACCTGCTGCGTCCAGTTTTTCAAGAACGAAATCACGCAGTGCCTCGGTTGAATATTTTTTTGTACTGCCAACAATTCGAGTTCTCTTTAGTTTATTGAAGGCTTCGCTTGTGTCGGCAATAAGTTCTGGAGGCGAGGATAAATGAACGGGCCGCTCTACTTTATCAACTAATGGTTGTGTGGCAGTACAAAGCAATGCGGTACAATTAGCAAAAGTGTGCAGGTAATTTAGCGCATCGTTAAACAAATGAACGCACTTGACCGGTAAAGATTGCACCTCATCAAAGATTAAAACAGCATTCGCCATGTTGTGTAATTTACGCAGATTACCTGCTTTGTGGGAATAAATACTTTCCAAAAATTGAACCATAGTCGTAATGATAATTGGCTGACTCCAGCGATCAGTCATCAAACGATACATTTGCGCTTCATTTTCATCGTCCTGTGGAACAAGGTTAGAATGATGCTCTAATATAAAATCCTCGTTGTAGTCGTATTGCAGGGCTCTCTTTATCTCTTTGGCAGTCTGATCTAATACCGACAGATATGGTATTACATATATGACACGCTCCATGTCGTTCTCATTCGCGTGATTTAAAGCAAAACGTAGGCTGGAAAGTGTTTTTCCACCTCCTGTCGGTACTGATAAACGGTAAACACCGCGAAGACGTGCTGAAGCGTTCAAGCATTTCTCCGAAATATCATGGCGAATACGGTCGATCTCTGAAACAACCCTAAAAGACGAAAGGTGCTTTTCAAGCCGCATAGCGTATTTTTCCCAGGGAGGAATGACAAGCCGTGCCTCCGGCATTTTCCCTATTTCGAAACAATACGCATTATAACGGTCAGAATCAACCAAGCATGAGAAAACATTTTTGACAAGCAGATGAACCATAAAGGCAACGTTAAGCCTTTCATTCTTGCAAGCATTAATAAAACTTGATGTCTCAATGCTGCACGCGTTTATCAGTTCCGCCAAATTATTTTTCAGAACGCCTTCTTTCTCAAAAGTCGCTGTGACTTCTTCGTAGTGCAACGCGTCGTTAACGGTGTTTAGCCTTTTTCTCAGTGGCGTTTCTCCTTGTGGCGAAACACTGTCCATTAGCCCGCCATGATGCCCCGCAATACAAATAGCAACGACCTCCGCCGCCAACAACTGTTCTGTTTCGCTTAAACCGGCATTATAAATATATTTTGCTCCTTGCGTCGCGTGGATGACCGAACCCCTGCGCAGCACATCCCTGCTGTCCTTTTTGCTTTGAGCACTGAGTCTGAGATACTGAATAAACTCATCAGAAAATTTGCCCATATCGTGCAAGAGCGCAGCCGTGCGCACCAACGCAGACAAACGAAGCTTTTCCCCAAGCATACTAGCGTATGTAGCGGTTTCAAGTAAATGATTGTATGTCAGTTGCTCTCTACCATCGGTCGCAATCCTTGATATGTACATGAAACCCCTCCATTCTGCTCAAATACAATGTGTTCTTTAAATTTACTACTCATACCACTTAGTTCATCGTCTTTACCTACTTTCATCCCAAGGCAGCAAGTTCAAACTTTTAAACCACTGCCCCAGACAGCGAACTGATTTTTTTCCACACAGGCATTATCTTTCGCCATAATTTGTCAATTTCCCTGCCTCATTACAAAAAAAATAACCCCCTGCGGTGATTGGAGCGTTGCCATTATCAACCGGGGGCTTATCTTTTCTAAAAATGATGAGTAGCGCAACAACTTTAAGGGTTTTATTTCCCGGCAGAGGCGCATACCTCCGCAAAAAAAGGGTACTATCTCAGGAATGATGACATGCTTTCACTCACCTCTTTTACCATCTTCCTACCCTCACCCTACCCTCTCCCAGAGGGAGAGGGTAGGGTGAGGGTAGCTTTTTGGCGGAGAAAAGGGCATTTTATTATCAGAGGGAGAGGGAAGCTTTTTGGCGGAGAAAAGGGCATTTTATTGGCAGAGGGAGGGGGAAGCTTATTATCAGGGGAGAGGGAAGCTTATTGTCAGGGGAAGAGAGCATTTTATTGTCAGGAGAGATCCTTATTAGCGGGGGAGAGGCGATTTTGCCTGCAAGCGACTACCTCTCAGTAGCAGTCACCCGCCGACCCGGGGTTAGGCCTTCTTGCCGGGGATTGCGGATTACCTGTTCTCCGGGCTGCAATCCCTCTGTGATAACTATTTCTTCTTCTGTTTCTAATCCTCTCCCTACCGGCTGCAGCTCTGTCAGCCCTTTACGGATTACAAAGAGCGCTTCCCCGTCACCATGGGGAAAAAGTGCAGTTTTTGGCACAACCAGCCTGCCTTCCACCTGTTTAGTGGTAAAAGTCACTTCCAGAGCAGTTCCCGGCAGCAGCTTTTCCAAGCTGCCGGCTAATTGAATGGTGGTTTTGATCCTCTGCTCCACAATCCCCAAAGGAGAGATTCTTTCTTCTGCCGCGGCCGCCACTTTCTTCACCATTCCCTGAAAAGTATATTTCTCTGCCGGGCCATCCAGGACTACCTCAACCGTCATCCCCGGGGAAACCTGCAGCGCATCGGCCGCTAAGAGATAAACTTCAACTTGGTAAGAGTCTGGCTGAAAAAGTTTTATGAGCGGAGTTCCTGGAGCTACCACCGCTCCTTCTTCAACCAAAACCTGCCAAACCAAGCCGGCTATAGGAGAGCGGTGACGTGTTTGAGATAGCTGATGCTGCAGCAAGGCAATCTGACTCTCGAGCGACTTAATTAGCCCGGCAAAATATTGATCCGTCCCTGCCGGAGGCAAAGCTTGCTCTTTAAGCAAAAGCAACGCCTGCTCCTGTTGCGAAAGTAATAACTCCGCGTGCTTCATGGCATTGTTTGCCTGATCCCACTCCCTTTGGCTCAATGCTCCCAACCGGTGAAGAGTATCAGCACGCGCTTGTTCTGTTTGTGCCGCCAACAATTGTTCTTTTGCCTGGTCTACAGCTAACTGCTGTACCGCAATTTGAGCAGCAGGTCGGACTTGCAAAGCTTGTGTCCTTTGACCGATGACACTTTCCAGTTGACCGCGCAGGCCGGCCAATTGGTAGGATAATTCGCTTGTGTCCAGTTGAACCAGCAGCTCTCCCTTTGCCACTTTGTCTCCTGTGCTTACTTTGACACGCGAAACTCTGCCGCCGACAGCCGCAACCAGCGTCCTTTCATTTACGGGCACCACTCGACCTTCTTCATTAAAGCTCAATGACAATGTTCTTGGCTCCACCGACAACACCTCTACGGGAAGAGGTTTCGCCGCCTCTCTGGCATAATAGACCCCCGCTGCCAAAAGGCATACTACTGCCAGCAGCCAGCGCACTTTTTTCTTCATTATCCATACCTCCTCCAAAAGTAACCTCTCTCAAAGTATTACATGTCTCTCTCAATCTCTTTCCTTGAGCGCTTCCACCAGACTAAACCGCCGAATCTGTCTCAGCAAAGTCCATTGTGCAAGCAGAATAAAACAGACTGTACCAACAAAAGCAATGATAAAAGAATTAGGCTCAAAGATAAGCGGAAGGGTAAAAAGATCGCTGCCCATGGCTTGTGCCATCAAACCAATCAAGTACATCGTAAAAGGAATGCCTGCCAAGATAGCAGCAAGAGCGAGCAGCCACTGTTCAAAAGTCAGAATCTGTGAGACTTCTCCCGTCGTCATCCCCAGAACGCGCAGACTTGCCAATTCCCTCTTACGTTCAGCCAAAGCCACTATGCTGAAGCTGTAAATCACGGCAAAGCCGGTTATAAAGGCAAAAACTGCCAAAATCCAGACGGTAAACCCATAAGTAGCCATCATTTCATTAAAATTATCCAGAAGCTGCTGTCTGTTTTCCAGCGTGGCTACTTGAGAAGCTTCCCGGTATTTTTCTGTAATGAGCGGCAAAGCCTCTTCCTCCGCTACAAGCAAAGCGGAAGTAGCCAGCTCCCCTTGCCTAAGCACGCGATTCAAAGCATCTTTATCCATATATGCGTTAATTCCCATATACTGAGGAATAATCGAGTGCACGGGCAGGCTGACAGTATCACCTCTGAGCAGTGCGCTCTCCAAAGTGATAATTGTTCCTTCTTTGGCCTCCAGAGCCTCTGCCAACTGACTGGATAGAATCAAGCCCCCTTCCGGCGGCAATACGCGACGTCCATCTTGATCGAAAAGATTAAAAAGTTCTGCATCACGTCCCAAACCAATAATCACAGTATCCCGCTCGCGCCAGCCATGTTTTAAGGTGGCGGGTGCCTCAAGCATTACTTCCACTCTTTTTATCCCCGGCAAATTCAGCAGTTCCCTGCGTGCACTCTCGGCAGCTAATGGCGCAGCAAAATTGATCTTAATATCGTGAGTCTGCACCTTTGTCATTTGTTCAAAAATCATCACGGAGATAATATTGTTAAAATAACCGGTGACTGCGATCATACTAAAGCAAAACATTATCCCGACAAAGGTAAAAAGACTACGCTGCCTGTGGCGAAAGAGATTTCTGGTAGCCATCTTCCCCTGAACAGTCAGACTATGCCAGAACCAGTTCCATCGTTCCAATTGAATATGCCGACCGGAAAGTGGTGCCGGTGGGCGCATCGCCTCAGCCGGTGAAAGCCGCATAGCTTGACGACTGCCAAAATAACCGGCAAGCAGCGCAAAACCTACCGAGAGCAGAAGCGCAAAAAGCACATAATCAAATGTGACCCTTCCCCGCAATTCCGGCAGATGGAAAAAGGCCTGATACATAGCCGTCATCGGAAAAGAAAGCCAAAGGCCTGACAGGCTGCCTAGCAGGCCGCCGGCAAGACCTATTATCAAGGGATAAGACAGGTAATGAGCCTGAATTTCCCGACTGCCATAGCCAAAAGATCTAAGCGTCCCGATTTGACCGCGCTGCTGTTCAATAATTCTTTTCAATAAAATATAGAGAATAACCGCACCCACGGCCAAAAAGAGTAACGGCATAACATTAGCCGTAGCCTCAGTGCTGCTAAGCTCCTGGTTAAGAATAAAGTTACTCACCTGATCTTTTGCCGGATAGAGCGCCACTAAGCCGAAACGCTCCAGCCTTGGCTCCAACAACGATTCCACATCCTGATAAGAAAAAGCTGGCTCAAGCTGAAAAATCAACTGATTGAACTGAACTGACTCCCCCGCCAGACTGCGCATAACCGTCAAAGGAAGGTACGCTATGCCAAAGCTTCGCGGGTCGGGAAACAGGTCCTGCGCAGTGCGCATAGGATAGACATATTCAGGACTTTGCGCCTGCCCCCTAATTTCCAGAAATACTTTTCTACCCCCAATAATGACCGGAATCTCCCCTCCTATTTCCAGTTCATTGGCAGCTAAAAACTGAGGGTCCACCCAGACACCGGGTCGGTGAGGATCAAGGGGTAAGCCGGCTAAGTGTTTAACTTTACTAATTTGTGTTTCTTGACCAAGCCCCACTGTTACCAGGCGGAGAAAAGCGCTCTCTTCCCGTCCGGGAAAGATGACTCGCACATCCTGCACAATCCTTCCTTCCATCCGGGCAACACCGGGCAAGGCAGTCAGTCGGCGAATTTCAGCATCAGAAATTCCTTGTACAGTGGCAAAACCGTCGGGGAAGCCGTACTCCCGATAAAAGTTTTCCTTTGCCTGCCAAAGGTTGTCAGCCGTCAAATTGAGGGACGTATAAACCATCAGACCGATGCTAATCACTACAAGACAAGCCAGATAGGCGGCCTTGTTTTCTAAAACGTCGCGCATCAGCTTCCGCCACAACACTACCAGGACACCTCCTCAGGCGCCAGCGGGTTTTCATTGTTCCGCGTCCGGTCAAGCCGTCCGTCCCGCATATAGAACACCCGGTCAGCCATATCGGCAATACCGGCGTTATGGGTAATCAGCACTACTGTCCGCTTATGTTCTCTGCTGAATTTTCGCAGTAACTTTAACACCTGGATGCCCGTCTCAAAATCAAGCGCACCCGTAGGTTCATCGCAAAGAAGAAATTCCGGATTCTTCGCCACAGCGCGAGCCACAGCAACACGTTGCTGTTCTCCACCGGAAAGTTGCGCGGGAAAATGCTCCAGCCGCTCCCCAAGGCCTACATCTATCAGCACTTCCTTGGCGGATAATGGCTTCGCGGCAATCTCGGTAGAGAGATGCACATTTTCCCAGGCAGTCAGGTTAGGCATCAAATTGTAAAATTGAAAAATAAAACCTACCGCTTCGCGACGATAACGTGTCAAGCCCTTTTCATTCATGCCATGAAGAGGTTGTTGACGATAAAACAGCTCACCGCTGGAAACCTTGTCCATGCCGCCCAGCATATTCAACAGGGTGCTTTTGCCGGAGCCGCTGGGGCCAAGCACCACAACAAGCTCCCCTTGGAATATTTCGATATCCACATCTCTCAGGGCTTGCACGCGAACTTCCCCCAGTTGATACCATTTGCATAGTTTCCGACCTGTCAGAATAACTTCCACCGTCTCACCCCTTTTCTCCCAACTTCTCCCATGTCAAACTGCCGCAGCTCTCCTGTGCCAGCCACGTTAAAGCATCATTTTCGCCATATACTCCCCCTTCACAATACCATATCTTCCGAGTTCCTTCAAACTCTAAAAGCTCACGATAGACCTTTGCCCAGCAGAGCCAGCAGGACCAGCAGAGCCAGCAGGGATAGTGTAGTTTATCGCGAATAAGTTTCCAGGGAAAGACCTAACGCTTTCGCTAAAATGCGACCCCCCTCACCCTACCCTCTCCCCCCAAAGGGTGGAGAGGAAATATTGGAGGCTCACCTTATGCTTTCCCCCACAGGGTGGAGGGACATATTGAAGGCTCACCCTACCCTCTCCCCCCAAAGGGTGGAGAGGAAATCTTGGAGGCTCACCTTATGCTTTCCCCCACAGGGTGGAGGGACATATTGAAGGCTCACCCTACCTTCTCCCCCCAAAGGGTGAAGAGGAAATATTGGAGGCTCACCCTATGCTTTCCCTCCTAAGGGTGGAGAGGAAATATTGGAAACTGCTTTCCCTCCTAAAGAGAGGGCGTATGCCAATTACCCTCTCCCTCTGGGAGAGGGCTAGGGTGAGGGGGAAAAAGTCAGAAGAGCAGATAATATCCTTGCGCAATTAATGGACAGGAGGTTAAAAGATGAAAAACAAGAGCAGCAAACGGCTGACAGTTTCCGTTATTCTGATTCTCTTCCTGACAGGCATTTATGCTTGGCAAAGACCAAGCGGCACCTTCTATGATATTGTCATTTTTGGCGGCGGATTCGGCGGCACTGCTGCAGCAGTGAGCGCGGCTAAAACGGCGCCGGAAAGGAGTATCCTGCTGGTGATGCCGGAAGCGGTACCCGGTGGTCTGGGCACCGTGGGTGGTCAAAACTTTTTTGACATCCGCCTCTGGCGGTGGGAACTGATGAACGGCGGTTCTTTTGCCCGCTGGTTTGAGCAACTGGGACAATTTTACAATACGGCTGAGGCGGCGGAACTATTGGCGGCTGAACTGGCTGCTCACGAAAACATTACAGTGCTTTATCGCAAAGACTTGGAGGCAGTGCGACGCAATGACGGCAAGATAATCTCGCTCTCCTTGCGGGAAGTTTTGCCGGATAGTGATGGAGCCATCACTTGGGGGAAGAGCAGAAAAAAAGTACGCGGCAACGTTTTTATTGACGCCTCGGAGGAGGGGCGCCTCGCACGTCTGGCGGAGGTGGAACTGCTGGCGGGTCGCAGCGACTGGCCAAAAGAACTTCTGCCCGCTGATGAACAAGGCGGTGTTGCCAGACAGCAGGCTGCCACGCTAATGTTTAAAGTGCAGGGAGTAGCGGCACCGGAGAGATCGGGAAGTTTTGGCGATTTGTTTTTTACCCGTGATCGACGGGGGAGCTGGGGTATTTGGGGAGGTCTTGAAGGTTATACATCTGACGAGGTAGTGACTGTTTTTAACCGGGTCTATGGCCCGGCAGGCTTTGCCATCAAGCCGTTCAATATTGCGCAAAACGGAGCGGGGAGCAACGAATGGTGGGTTAATATGCTGCTCATCTTTGACGTTGATGGGCGTGCCCACCTGCGAGATAAGGGAACAGACAGATTCCCTGCCGATAAGCGTCCGGAGCAAACTGACACCGATACGGCATATATAGCGGCGCGGGAGTTTTTGTTAAATCCCGCATTCTGGCAGGCTATGCGACGCTTCACTTATATGGACGAAGAAACCGGGAAGGCATACGGGTTGCATGATGTCAACCCGGTGCTTGACGAATACGGACGTCCGGTAACCGGGGAGAGTCTATATCTGCGGGAAACGGTACATATGCCGCTAGCCAATTTACAACCTGATCCCCCTCACCCTAACCCTCTCCCAGAGGGAGAGGGCTTCTCTAGGATAAACGGAACGGACGAGTCGAGTTTTGCATTGACACCTCTGGAGTGCCAGAAGGCAGGTACGGGACCGACTGAAGGCGGCGACCTGGCTAATTATGCCGGTCGGATAGGTCTGGGATTTTACGCCATGGATATAAACGCCTATCTTTACAGCGATTTGCTGGACGGAGAAGAATTTGTTTGGCCGGTAACAGGTTATCTGCGGCCAGACTGGTTAGCATCCGGCGGTGAACCGAAAAATCCGGTCTACCTGCCATTTGAAATGCTGATCACGACACACGCAGAAAACTTGCTCATACCCGGATACGCCACAGGGACTGCATCACTAGCTTGGGCGGCAATCCGTGTGCTGCCGAACCTGACGGTTCTTGGGGATGCGGCGGGTGCGGCGGCAGCGCTGTCAGTAGAAAAAAATATACCGCCTCTCCGCTTCAAAGAAGCAGAGATAGCGGCCTTGCAGGACGTTCTTAGAGAAATGGGCGCAATTTTGGATAAAGATCACTAATTTTCTGGTAAGCGTCTTATTTAATTGAATCCATCTGCTGCTCGGCAATTTTTATAGATAAGAAGAGCAGGGCAATATTTATCCAAAAGAGGATGGTTATTTTAGGCAAGTAAATAATCACTTCGCCGATGCCTTGGGTGAGGATGCCGACTGTGGCAGACAAGGAAGCAATCATCAAATATTTTAGTTCTTTATCCCGAGTGGATGCAATTGCTTTAAGTCCTCTTTTAAAATAACTTAACAACAGCCAAAGAAAGACTAACAAACCGATAATTCCGGTCTCCACAAGGACTTGAAGATAGGTATTGTGGGTATGAAAAGGACTTTTCCCACGATCAAGCATGTAAAATGGGTAAATACTCAGAAAAGACTCATGACCCAGGCCTATACCTGTTAAAGGGAAATCTTTAATGATCCCTAAGGACTCCTGCCATACCCTAAGCCGGTAAGCATTGGACGTGTCGAGGGGACTGCCGATCGTGCTGATGCGCTGCAAGAACACTTCAGGCAGCAGGGCAGCCGATGCCAACAGTACAATCAGAATCAGAATTAACACTCTTCTGTCTTTAAGCAAAGCAAAAACAAGCAGGCTCGCCAGCACACCTAACCAGCCTCCCCGTGAAAAGGTGAACAAAAGGGTTAAGCAAAGAGTGCCTGTCAGCGCAAAATAAGCGAATTTAACTGCAACCTTCTTTGTGCCCAAAAATAAGGCGCAAGAAAAAGGGATTAACAATACCAGATAGCTCGCTAAAACATTAGGATTGCCAAAAACAGAATAGACCCTGGTACGAATGGCTGGATTTTGCTCTACGTCTACCCAGCCTGCAGGCAAAGGGGTGCCTACCAAATATTGATAGATTCCGTAGAGAGAAACAAAAAAAGCCCCCAATAAAAGAAACTTCAAAAACCCTGCAAGCTCTTGCTTATTTTCGATTTGATTTATTAACACAAAAAAGAGAATGAAAGCAGAGAAGTAAATAGCTAAATCCCGAAAACTGCCGCTTAGATTAACGGAAGCGGCAGTCGCTCCTATAGCAATCAGCAAATAGAGGATGACTGCAGGTTCAAGAGACAATGATTGCATTGCAAGACGCCCATTGCGTAACCGACTCAAACCAAAGGAAAGCCCAACCAAGCCCGCAAGCAAAAGCACACCAATATTTGGCATAAAAGGCAACGCAAAAGCAAAGAAAAACAAACCTCTGCTGGGATTAGAAAGGACAAAAAATCCCCCCCAAAGAGCAACCAATAGTGTTAGCGCCGTCAATAGCGGGAAAAGATAAAAAACAACTATAGCAAAAAGACCTTGCAGCAAAAAAAGCAGAGAAAGATGGGAAGTCAGATAACTGTAACTCCGGTAGCTCCTGCTTTTCTCCAGTGACTGATTGAGCAAGCTGGAAACTGTTCGCAAGGCTTTTTTAAATAAATCCTGAATCAGTTTAAAAAGCAAAAAGAGCAAGCTGTTGTGCCAAACCGTAAGAGAAACATCCCTTTGCCAAAAAAGTCTGGCAAAAATACTGCCTGCAAAAATTTTAACAAAGAAAGTGACCATTCCTTCCAACAAAAAACCGGTTCTGCTGCCTTCATAACAAGCATCAAATAGTAGTGCCGCTTTTTTTATGCTTTTTACAGTAGCGCTTGTTTCATACATAAGAAGCACTCCTTTGCCCTCTGCCATACCATATGCCCTCACCCATATGCCCTCACCCTAACCCTCTCCCAGAGGGAGAGGGGATTTGTTGGTGGGAGAGGGTATTTGTTGGTTTTCTCCTCTGCCAGAGGGAGAGGGGATTCTTAGATGTAGATACGATCTGCTTAATCCAATACTTCTACCTGTAAAATGGTTGTGGCAACCGAATAATCTCTGCCGCCCAGGACAATCCTGCTGCCCACACGCACATCATGGGTAGCTATGCGGATGGCATGCTCTGATACTCTGGCCACTCCCTTAAGAGACAAAATTACATCAAAGCGTTCGGGCACCTCAGATAGCACTACCTTGCCCTCTGCTGTATCAACAGGACGTCGGTGGGGAACTGTCTCAACAGAAATGATTTCACCAAAAGGAACTTGCCCTGCCGTATCAATAACTATGTCTCCTGCTCGGATAACGTTTGCAGTGTACTGACTAACATCAAACACCCTACCCTTTATCAGTACTTCTTCGCCTTCTTGCTGAAAAATATCTCCGTTCTGCCGAGGACCGTAAAATCTATAAGCTCCTCCTAAAACTAAAGCTACTACGAAAACCAAGACAATTAAATCAATTATATTTATCAGGCCAAAAACTTTGCCCTTATCATCAAGCACCTTCAACTGCTTCGTCCCCTTCCGTATTGTTCATAGCTTTGCAAATGAATCTCTGCTAAGCGGGTCAGCGAGAAATTTGCGCGTGCATGCCAAAAAAGTTTTTCCCCTAGAGTCTTCCGTAAGTTTTCGTCACTTAACAGTTTTAGCGTCCGGCTGGCAAATTCCGCCTCGTCTCCGGCAGGGAAAAGAAAACCTGTCTCCCCATCTTTGACTAACCGGCTGATCCCTCCCACAGCAGAACTGACGGCAGGTTTTTTAAGCAAAGCGCCTTCGAGCAGCACATACGGAAAGCTTTCGGTGTGTGAGGTTAGTGTGTTAATATCTATTGCCTGAAAAAAGCTTGGGGTATCGGAAATCTGTCCCGCAAAATGGACTCTGTCCTTTAAGCCAAGCTTATCCCGCAGCGCTATAAGCTTTTCCTTCTCCTCCCCGTCTCCGCCGATGATAAATTGAGTCTCGGGGGCTGAGGCCAAAATACGGCGGGCTCCCGCAAGAAAAATCTCATGTCCTTTAAGCGGATGAAGGCGGGCTAAAATTCCAACCAATGTTGCTTGATTTGGAATGGATAGCCCGAGCTTCTTTAGAAACTCTTCCCTAGCTTCCGTTTTTGGCTGCGCGTCAAAATCAAGACCGTTATAAATTACGGTTATTTTTTCACCAGGAAACCCACGTGAAATCAGCATTTCCCGAAAGCTATCGGAAACAGCAAAATAGCCGTCAAAGGTATTTAAAGCAAGCATATTAAAAGTGGCATAAACTCTCTGCTTATAGAGGCTGTGACGAAAGTCCTGTTGATAATCGCTGTGGATGGTAGTAACAGTAGGGATTTTATAAAACTTTTTAGCAAGGGCACCATAAAAATTTGCTCGGGGACCATGACAGTGAAGCAGTTGATAACCTTCCTGCTTAAACAAACGCCCTATCTCCCAAACAGGACTTAAATGGTAGCGCTTTTTCTGCAATAAAGTTCTGGCATCCAGCCCCATTTTCAGTGCCTGCCGATAGAGCTCTCCTTCCATCAAACAAGCGAGAGTGACCTGCTGCTGTTTCTGCAGTTCTCTCACAAGGGATAGGACGTGGGTCTTCGAGCCGCCCTTTTCACCGCCGCTAATGAGCTGCAGTATTTTCATTAATGGTCGCTCCTTTTTGAACCGGAAAAAACTCCCCAAGTGTAGCAAGCAAAAAGCCTGCCCGTTCCCAACATCCCCGTTCCAACACGCCCCGTGTATCAAAGACGAGCGGTCTGCGCAAAAGCTTTGCCGCTTTGAGCGGATCCAAAGAACGGAAATCATGGTGACCAACTAAGAGCAAAAGTAAATCAGCCCCCGCCAAAGCCTCCTCTAAAGGGAGCAATTGCTCATCTTGAGCAAGCGGATCGCAGACTGAGACGAAAAAACCTTTCTCCCTGAGGAGATTAATGATTTCCAGTGCCGGGCTCTCCCGGCAATCTGCCACATTAGCTTTATATGTCATGCCCAAAACGGCAATCCGCGGACTGGACACACCGCTTAACAGTTGTTGCACACGTTCAACCACATAACCAGGCATTCCGTCGTTAATCTCCCTGGCTGTCCGAATCAGGCGCGCCAAGGAACCGGCCTGTTCGACGATAAACCAAGGGTCAACGGCAATGCAATGTCCTCCCACGCCGGGGCCTGGTTGGTGAATATTTACACGAGGATGGTTATTCGCATAACGAATTGCTTCCCAAATATTAACGCCCGACTGTTCGGCTATCAGGGCAAACTCATTGGCGAGAGCAATATTCACATCGCGATATGTGTTTTCCATTAATTTGGTCATTTCCGCAGTCGTCGAGTCTGTGAGATATATATCTCCCTTTACAAATGATGCATATAACTCTCTGGCGGCAAAAGCCGATGCATGGTCGACTCCGCCTACTACCCTGCTATTAAAAATCAACTCTTCCAAGATTTTTCCGGGAAGCACTCGTTCAGGACAAAAAGCAACTTGCAACTCTTTCCCAATCTCCAGACCTGTTTTCTTAAAAATAGGCAAAAGCAGATCCAGTGTAGTGCGCGGCGGCACCGTAGACTCTAAAATGACTAAATTACCTTTTCTCAAATAGGGCAATAACGACTCCGCCGCACTCCTTACAGCAGTAAGATCCGCCTCTTTATCTGCAGTAAACGGCGTTGGCACCGCAATGATAAAAACATCGGCGGCTTCCGGAAGAGTACCTGCACGCAATCTGCCTTCCGCTATCGCCTTTGCTACTTTTTCAGACAAATTAGACTCACAAATATGGCTATTGCCTTGATTAATTTTAGCTACAACTGCCGCATTTGTGTCGACACCTACCACATTATAGCCGCTTTCTGACAAGATAGTAGCTGTGGGCAGACCGATATAACCCAACCCAATCACACAAACTTTTTTCATTTTTTATCTCCTTCTAGTTTAAGCATGCCCAATTTTTTGCGCAATACTAAGATCACAAATTTGGGCAAAGCCGACATGCGCATAATACGTTTAGGCTCAAGAAAAAGGCGGTAACTCCACTCCAAACCAAACCTCTGCATCCAAAGAGGCGCCCTTTTCTTTCTGCCGCTAATCACATCAAAACTGCCGCCGACGCCCATACATACCGGTACGCCAAGCAGAGTCCTATTGCTGACGATAAACTGCTCTTGTCTTGGACTGCCCATGGCCACAAACAAGATATCCGGAGCGGCAGCACGGATTTTTGAGACCACTTGCGCTTCTTCCTCTGCTTGATAATAGCCGTGATGATAGCCGACCAATTGCAAGCCGGGATATTCAAGCTCCAAGCCCTGAGCCACCTCTTTGCTTACGCCGGGAGGTGCTCCCAGCAAAAAAATTCCCCAGCCGCGTTTTGCCGCTTCTTTCACCAGCAAGACAAAGATGTCTACTCCTGTCACCCTTTGCGGAAACGGCTTACCTAAAATCTTACCGGCCCATAGAACACCGATACCATCCGGGATAAAAAGATCAGCTTGCAACAAAAGCAGGCGCAACCTTTCATCTGATAGCGCCTTCATTATTTTCTCCGGATTAATTGCCAGAATCCATGACTTTGTTCCTGTAGCCACTCTTTCTGCTACCCAATCCACGGCATCCTGATATGTTAAAGCATTTACCGGAATCCCGAAAATTTCATGTCTAAGCATTAATTCACATCTTTCGGCTAATTTCAGCGTCAAGCGACAACGTCATTATACACTAAATAAACGGGAGGGGCAATAATTGGCAATAAGATGGGTAGAAGGGCAGCTTTATCAGACATTGCCGCTCAAAGTTTAAGTTGATTGGCACAGCTCCGACACTCCCGGATTGTGACAATGAGCAATGTCAGCGCAGTTAAAGGCAGTACGAATAAGAGCATAGCGTTACTGAAAAAAGGCAAAGCATCATGTTGCGCGGAAGCCAAAATTAGATAAAGAGTATAAGCTACATAATAACCTAAAAACAAAAAACCTTCCCAACGAGCAATGATGTGACCGGTGAAAAAAATCGGCAGACAAGCTATTGCCACCACAATCATCAGCGGAATGTCAAAATTCCAGGCAGCAGCATGGACAGCTATTCCTTCCGGCGCAAGAATACTAGAGAGACCTAGAACTCCCAAAACATTGAAAATATTGCTGCCCACGACATTGCCGACGGCAATATCGCGTTCTCCCCGGAGACTGGCAATAACTGATGTGGCCAGTTCCGGCAAAGATGTTCCGGCTGCAACAATCGTCAAACCAATCACCAGTTCACTGATGCCTAGCAACAAAGCGATTGCTCTTGCCCCTTCAATCATCCACTGTGAGCCAAGCACCAAAAAACCCAGACCGCCAAGTATAAACATAATATTAGTAACCCATGATTTTAACGGCATGGACTGTTTCTCCCCTAAGGGCAAAGGACAGTCGGTATTTTTGTTCTTTTGCTTGCTTTGAGAAAAGAGAAAAATGGTGTAGACAATCAAAAGAAGAAACAAGAACGCCCCCTCCATACTACTAATCCTGCCGTTGCTGCCCATGACAAGCACCAAAATAGATACCGTGATCATCAGCGGCACGTCCAGACGGACCAACTGCTGACAGACAACAAGAGGCGCCACTGCGGCAGAAATGCCGAGAATAAACAGTACGTTAAAAATATTGCTGCCAACCACATTGCCTAGCGCAATGTCTGCCTGGCCTGACAGACCTGACATAATGCTGATTGCAAATTCAGGCGCGCTTGTCCCAAAAGCAACAACAGTCAAGCCGATAATCAAGGGGGAAATGCCTGCCACCAGCGCAAGTTTTGAGGCGCCCCTCACCAGCATTTCGGCACCGACCACAAGCAATATGATACCTAGAATAAAAAGAAACAATACCATGCTTTAAATTATCCCCCTTTAAATAAACGCGGCTTCTTTTTTCCTTTTTAGCAACATTCTTGCTTTCTGCACCTAGGGTCGTATCTCCTTCATGCTTAAATTGTTCTACAAACTATTTTTATTTAACTCCACTCCCTCTGGAGATGGTCAGGAATCATTATATTTTGCCTCTTTCGCTTCAACAGTCCCCTCTCCCTCAGAGGGAACACCTCCCCTCTCCCTCTGGGAGAGGGTTAGGGTGAGGGTATATTCTCCGAAAAGCATCTTGCAAAAGAAGCAAAATATTATATAATCTACGTACATTAGGCGAATGAATTAATACACCAAGCAGCTTAGCCGCTTGATTCACAAAGCGAGAAGGAGTGCATTTAACATGAGACTAGCCGAATATTTCGCTAAAATGAAAGGCAATACAAAATGTCCTCCAGGCGTTAGTCTAAAAGAAATATTCTGGTCTTGGCTCGGCTCTTTAATTGGTATCGGCTTCTGCGCATACCTTTCCAGCTACTATTTTGAACCAAGAGAGTTGCCCTTGCTTTTTGGCCCCCTGGGAGCATCCGCAGTCCTTGTTTTTGCGGCAAGCAAAAGCCCTCTTGCGCAACCGAGAAATCTGGTTGGCGGCCATCTCATTGCAGGGCTTATCGGAGTAACAGCTTATCAGTTGTTTGGCCGAATCAATTGGTTGGCTGCCGCGCTGGCCGTCTCTTTTGCTATTGCGGCAATGCTTGCCACAAAGACTCTCCACCCGCCTGCCGGAGCAACCGCCTTAATTGCCGTTACCGGCGGAGAAAGGATTCATGCGCTGGGCTTTCTCTATCCCTTTCTCCCCGCCGGGACAGGTGCTTTTATCTTGTTGGTTGTGGCGCTATTGTTTAACAACTTGCTGCAAGATAGAAAATATCCTGAATACTGGTTTTAACTTATTGGCTAGCGCTGATTACCTCCCGAATTAACACTGTTTATATCTGCTTAATCCGGCATATTGAGGCCTCTTTCCGGCAATAATATTGCCGGAGGTGAGAAGAGATGGAAGTAAAAGCTTTTCTGCAGAAAGCAATGCTAAACGAGCAAGAACAAGTTCGGGATTATCAACGCTTTGCGCAAACAACAGACAATGAACGTGTCAAACAAGCATTTTACGAATTCGCCGAGACCCGAGGACATACTGCCGCAAAGATTAAAGATTTGCTCTCAGAACTTCACTGAAAAAGCCCTGACGGGCTTTTTCTCTTTTTTTCTTCGATTATTATGTTGAAACATCCTTCCTCTTTTTAGCAGCCTCTTCATAAGCAAGAAGTATCCTCTGCGCCATCGTCGTGGATGATATTTTTTCAGCCTCCTGCAACGCTTTCTCTGCCATCGCCAGCCTTAACCCTTCATCAGCAAGCAACTGATCGACGCGGGCGACAAACAATTCCAGCGATAAAGGGGTGAGAAAACCATCCACACCGTCTGTAACCATCTCAGCTGCTCCCAACGCTTTAACAGCCACGGTAGGCACGCCGGCCGCTTTGGCTTCACCAAGCACCAAGCCTTGTGTCTCAGTTGTAGAAGCAAAAACAAACAGATCGGCTCCGGCGAAACTGTCAACCACGCGCCTTCTGGACAACTTCCCGGCAAAAAGCACGTCGGACAAACCCATTTGCACCGCTTCCTCCTGCAAAGCTTGGCGTTCCGGTCCCTCGCCTACGATTACCAGTTTTGTTTTGGGATGTTTCTTGCTGATTTCGCCGTATGCTTTAAGCAAAAACCCTACATTCTTTTCTTTTCCGAGGCGCCCCAAATGAAGCAAGATTTTCACATCAGCCGCAATACCATACTCCCGACGCAGCCAAAGACGATCAGGCGCGATAAATTCTTCAATTTCAATGCCTGTGGGAATAGCTTGCACAGTCGGCTCAATCCTGTCTGCCACAATCTGACGGATTACTTCTGTTGGCGTAATCACAAGGTCACAGCGATTACAAAAATTTGTGGAAAGGCGCAATACCGCTTTGCGAGAAATCTCCCGGGCAAAGGGCAGGTAATGCACATATTCATCATACATCGTATGGTAAGTGAAAACCAACGGAATATCAAGACGTTTTGCGCAAAGAGAACCCAGCAGACCCATGGTAATCGGCGAGTGCACATGGATAACATCCAAGCTAAGCTTTTTGACTGTTTTACTTATATTAAGAGAAAATGGTAAAGCAATCGGATATTCCGGATATATGGGAGGTCGTACTGACGCAAAACGAAAAACACCCGACTCTTTTTCATAAACAGGATAGCTGGGTGCAAAAATATAGACCTCGTGACCAAACTCAATCAATTTTCTAGCCGTTGTTTCAATAGAACGGACTACTCCACTGGTATACGGTCTGTAACTGTCGGTAAACATGCCAATCCTCATAAAAGCTACCCTCCCGGAAGCGGGCTTAAAAGAACCCCTGATGTATACTATAAATATTTTGGAATCGGCGAAGCAGCCGACCCCCATTTACTGCTCCACCCCCCTCACCCTAGCCCTCTCCCCCCAATGGGTGGAGAGGGTTGTGGAGAAGGGCTTAAGATTACCCAATGCCAGCCTCTCCCTTCAGTGGGTGGAGAGGGTATCAGAACATCCCCTCTCCCTCTGGGAGAGGGTTAGGGTGAGGGTATTATCCCCCTCTCCCTCTGGGAGAGGGTTAGGGTGAGGGTATGTACGTTTAATTAAATAACTTCGACGGAGGCAAACATTAACCTCCCAAAACAATGAAAAATTTACTAAGCACCTTTTACCCCTTTTGTCGAGTCAGCCGGTCCTCATAGTTTCTCCAGGAAGATCCGCAAATACCAGGAAAAAAGCAAACAGCCCGCAAAGCGAGCCGCTTACTTTTGCTGACAATCTGCACAGCGTCCATACACTTCAAACAGGTGACCCAGCACGGCAAAGCCCGCAAGCCTTGCCTGCTCAGTATAAACACAAGACTCAGGACAGTATGAAATACAAACAACTTTTTCGCAATCAACGCAAACCAGGTGATGATGGTGACGGCCATCATCCGTTAACTCAAAAACAGCACCAGATTGCAGTAAAATCTGCTGAACAATACCTATTTCCGCTAAGAGGCGGAGATTACGGTAGACTGTGTCTAAGCTGACAGCCGGTTTCTGCTTGCAAAGCTCCTCATAAATTACCTTGGCGGAAGCCCGCTCACCCAAATGGCGCAACGCAGTAAGAATAGCCTGACGCTGGGCGGTCAGCTTATAGCCCTTTTCCTTCAGCAGTGCCGATAATACGGGTGCCTTCATCCCTTTCCCCTCCTATACCAAGAAATTTACGGGAAAGGGCTGCGATAGCAAAAATACCTAAAGAGGTTAACACAATGCTGCCACCGGGAGCCAAGTCTGCATGAAACGCGATAAACAGGCCAAGAAGAACTGAAATCAGCGCAAATAGATATGCATAACAGGCAGTCGCTCGAAAGCTTCTGCTTAACTGCAGAGCTGCGGCAACCGGGACGGTTATGAGGGAAGAAACAAGCAAAATCCCAACCACCCGCATGGAAAGAGTGATGGTTAACGCTGTCGCCACCACAAACAGAGCATTCACGAGATCTACCCGTACCCCCGCTGCCCGTGCTCCCTCTTCATCAAAAGCAATAATAAACAGCTCTTTCTGTAAAGCATAAACCAGTGCCAATACCAGTATGCCCAAAATTAAAATCAGTTGCAGATCTTGGCCGGTAATGGCAATTACACTGCCAAATAAATAGGAAAAAATGGCTAAGTTAAAGGCTTGAGCCAAACTGATTAAGACGACGGCAAGACTGATGCCAAAAGAAACCATGCAGGCAATGGCCAAGTCGCCAAACATCCGATATGTGCGGCGCAAAACTTCCAGTCCCGCAGCGGCAAAGAGTGAAAGTCCTACGGCCGTTGCCAAGGGATAAACGCCTGACAAAACTCCTAACGCCACACCGGCTAGAGAGACGTGGGAAAACATTTCGCCAATCATTGAAAGCCGTCTCAGAACAATAAAGATACCAATTGTTGGGCAAAGCACCGCCACCATTAATCCCGCGGCAAAGGCTCTTTGCATAAATCCGTACTCCAACAGCTCAAAAATATCCAGCACCTCAATCCTAATGGGCATGACGTAAAACTCTGGCGGCAGAACCATAGGTTTGACCCAAGCAGTCTTTTGCCCAAAAGTCTGCGGGAGCTCCGTGGAAATACAGCTTCCTGTTTAAACAAGCCACACTACAGACATGCTCTGTAATCACTCCAACATCATGGGAGACAAGAATCAGAGTCATCCCTTCCGCTTTGCGCAACTCCAAAAGCAAATTATAAAACTGCTCCTGTGCCGCCAGATCTACGCCTACCGTCGGTTCATCCAAGATAAGCAGTGCCGGTCGGGAAACCAAGGCTTTGGCAATCAGCACACGTTGCTGCTGACCACCGGAAAGCTCCCCAATGACACGATTCCGCAACTCAGCTACTCCCACCTGTTCCAGAGCTTCAGACACGCGCCGCTGTCCCTTTACACCGGGACGCTTAAAAAGCCCAAGAGATGCCGTCAGCCCGGAGAGCACCACTTCTTGCACTGTTGCCGGAAAGCCATGATGAAAGGAAGTGGCATTCTGGGGGACATAGCCAATTTTAGTCCACTGATGAAACTTCTCTTGACTTTGACCAAAAAGGCTAACCTGCCCCTGGGAAGGGCGCAACAAACGCAAAATTATTTTCAACAATGTGCTTTTGCCCGAACCATTTGGACCTACAATCCCCAAAAAATCTCCCGGCCAAACAGTTAAGTTGATATTTTCCAGAACCAAGCGGTAACCGTAATGAAAAGATACTTGATCCAATACTAAAACAGGCTCTTCCATTAACAATCACGCTACTCTCTCAAAGCAATCTGTAACTGCTCCAGGTTTCTGCGCATTATTGAAAAATAATCATCCCCCGCACTGATTTCTTGCTCAGTCAGACCTTCCAGCGGATTAAGCACCAAAATTTGCGCACCGATTTCCTCTGCCAGCACTGATGCCAGGCGACTAGTTGACAGAGGAGCATCAAACACATAGCGTACATCATATTTGCGGCCAAAAGCAGCGATTTCTTTCATTTGGGCAGGACTTGGTTCAATGTGAGGCGACAGTCCGCTGATACTTACTTGCTCCAAATCATAGCGTTTTGACAGGTAAGCAAACGCTAAATGGGTGACAATTATCTCACGCCGCGCAAGACCACTCAATCCTTCCCGAAATGCCAGATCCAAAGCCTCTACCTGCTCCTGAAAAGCAGCCAAGTTATTAAAATAGTAAGTAGCGTTAGCAGGATCAAGAGAACTTAGGGCAGTAGCAATATTAGTTGCCTGCTGCAAAGCCAAAAACGGGTCTAACCAGACATGTGGATCATACATTTCATCATGCTTTTCTTCTTCAGCAGCATGGTCATCTTTTTCTTTTTCTTTTTCCTTTTTCTCATCATGGCCGTGGTCTTTAGCGCCTTTTAACGGCTCAATACCTGCTGAGGCGTTTACCACAACCACACTGGCAGGAAGAGTGCCGCTGATTTTATCCAGCCAAGGCTCCATACCCAAACCGTTAGCGACCAGCATATCTGCCTCGCTCAGACTGCCCAACAGTTGCGGACTAGGTTCCCAATCGTGAGGTTCAACCCCGGCAGGAACCATATTTACAACCTCAATCTTTTCTCCGCCGATTTTTGATGCAAAATCATAGAGAGGAAAAAAGGTGGCGTAAACCAACTTCTTTTCAACAGCTGCTCCTCCCGTAGCCGGTCTCTCTTCCGCGCAACCCGTCAAAAGCAAAGCCCCCAAACAAAACAACAGAAAAACCAGATATCCTTTTTTCACTATGTACCTCCCCCTTCAATAGAGCACTAATTTCTAAATAGTAATATTCTTATTTACTGAAAATTATACCTGTTCCTTAAAGCAAAGTCAAAACAAAAAAATGCCCGCGCAAAAAAGGCGCTACGCGTTTTCTCGTATAATTTCCTGGCACAAAAATTCCCCTCCCCTGGAGGGGTGCCCGTAAGGGCGGGGTGGTCGCGTGGACGGGTGGAACAAATCACCTGTCCCCTTGGACGCTCCGTTCATCGTTCAATATCTGCAGTGCTGCTTCTCAGTAAATCATTCTGCCACGCACGAAGGCGTCTGTCTGTTCATAGCGCGGCGCTGTGAAAATTTGCTCTGTTGCTCCTGCTTCCACCAGCTCCCCCTGATAGAAAAAAATAGTTTCATGGGTAAGTCTTTGGGCCTGAAAAAGATTATGAGTCACAACGAGCACTGTTGTCCCGCAATCTTTATTTAGTTGCACCAGCAGTCGTTCAAGCAACTCCACGTTTGCCGGATCAAGGTTTGCGGTAGGCTCGTCCAGAAAGAGAATTTCCGGCTGCAAAACTACGGCTCGCGCAAAGGCAAGCCGCTGCGCCTCTCCACCCGAGAGGGTCTTAGCCCTCTGCTTGCTTTGAGCGGATAAGCCGATGATTTCCAAAATTGTGTTTACCCTTTTTTCAATTTCCACTCCCGGCATATTGCGAGCACGCAGCCCAAACGCCAGATTATCATAAACAGACATCTCGAGTAAAACAGATTTTTGAAAAACCATAGTCATTTTGCGGCGCAATGCGAGAACATCCGCTTTAGCTGCGGGCACTTTACGTCCGTAATAAAAAACCTCTCCTCTGCTGGGTGGTTCCAGCATATTGAGGATGCGAAGCAGTGTACTTTTGCCGGCACCACTAGGTCCGATTATGCCGGTGATATATCCTCGGTTTACAGTCGCCTCCGTCACGCGGAGCACTTCTTTGCTTCCATATTGTTTGCTAAGGTTGCTCACTTTAATAATGCTTGACTCAGTCATCTCTGCCTCCCGCCTGCAAACTGTAAAGTCCGGCATTAATCGCAAAAGAAATGATTAGCAAAATAATTCCCAATGCCATAGCTAAAGCAAATTCACCTTTGCGCACTTCCAAGACTATCGCCGTTGTCATTACGCGAGTCTGCCCTTCAATATTGCCACCTACCATAATAACTGCACCAACTTCGGCCACCGCCCGCCCGAAACCGGCAATAATTGCACCAAAAATACCATAGCGCGACTCTTTTATAATTGTCCATAAAATTAATCTTTGCTCCGCCCCCAAAGAGAGCAGCGTGTCGACCACTTCTTTGCCTTTTGCTCGAACGGCTACTGAAGTGAGACCCATAATAATCGGCAAAGTTAATAGAAGCTGAGCAATAATCATAGCTGTAGGCGTAAACAGCAGCTCCAACGGACCTAAGATCCCCCGCCGCGACAAAAGCATGTAGACAAACAATCCGCCAACCACCGGCGGTAAACCCATCAATGTATAGATAATGCGCTGCAACCAACGTACTTTAACTGCCGCTTGCAGCCCCAGCCAAGTGCCTGCCGGTATACCCAAAAGCGCAGCCAAAGCAACTGCGCTCCCTGACACATATAAAGTAAGCAAAATGATCTGAGAGAGCTCACTATCAAAAGAAAAAAGCAAAGAAAACGCCTGTAGCACCGCTTCAATCATGGGAAAACTCCTTTGTTGACTGCAACATCCTTACTCTCGCTATGCATTTATTTGCATAACGAGAATAGCATGGAGATAGTTTGCTGTCAATAAGCGAAAAACAATTTAATCTTATATACGCCTGCCTAAAACGGCGTGTCGGAGACTAGCCCTCACACGGCAAGAAGAGAGAAGAGCCGTATTGCTGTTTGCCAAAACCGGCGATTAACTTGCCGGCCTCAGGGGAGGCGAGCCACTGCACAAAGCTTTCGGCTTCTTCCTCGCTCACAGCCGCCTTTTTGTTGCTTACAGGAATCGCGGAAAACACATTATTAAGACAGGGATCACCGCTGAGAAAAATTTTTAGCTCTGTTTCCGCAGAACCGGTCACATAGCTGGCTCTATCGAGCAAAGCATAGCCGTTTAATTCGGAGGCAGTGCGAAGAATGCCGTAGTTGCCTAACATATTACGTCTTTGATGATACCAAAAACAACCTTCCGGTGAAATTCCCGCCTGTTGCCAAATGCTTTTCTCTGACAAATGGGTCCCCGACCGGTCGCCTCGGCTTACAAAAGGGACTTCTTCCCGAGCAATCTTCTGAAAGGCCTCCACAACGCCGGTGACAGCCGCAATTCTTGCCGGATCTAAAGATGGTCCTACAAGAAGAAAATCGCTGCTCATCACAGGTTGCCTTCTTGTCCCCCATCCTTCACTAATAAAGATTGCTTCCAACCCAGGTGCGTGGGTTAATACCAAGTCCACTCGTCCCGCCTTAGCCATGTCTAATGCCTGGCTGCTGCCTGCAGCGATGTGGCGGACAGCAACACCTGTTTTCTGCAAATAGGCTTGCTCAAGCACATCCAACAACCCGGTAACTACCGGCTCCAAAGTGCTGGCCAGCAGCAACTGTTTTTCCCCCTCCACTTTCTCCTCTCCTAACAGAAAGGATAATTGCCATTGCACTTCCCGCTGCAGCGACTGCATATAGCTTAACAGTTTTCTCCCTTCGTCGGTCAGTCTGCTGCCACCACCTGACAAACCGCCGGTTTGACGAAGCACCAGTATTTTTCCCGCGGCTTCCTCCGCCCTTCTTAGAAGTTCCCAACCGTAGCGATAAGATATCCCGGCTTCTGCCGCAGCCCGAACGAGAGAACCGGTTTCATCAATTTTCACAAGCAGCGCCAATAATTCTTTACCGGGAATTTTCTCTCCCAAATTCAACGTAATCTCCCATTTTTCCATCTCATCACCTTCCTAATGTTAGACATAGATGAGTATAATAATTTTACTTTCCGTAATTATTACTGCTAGAAAGGAAAATGAAACCATTATGTCTAATATAACATAAAAATCTTGGGAGGAGCCATGGAAAACTGGATTGCCGTTATGTCTGCAAATAAATTAGCGGAAGGCTCAATCAGCAATAACAAACTAGGCAACAATTCCCTCTTGTTAGTTAAAAGCGGCGAAGCAGTCTACGCTTTACTTAATCAGTGCCCTCACTTGGGTTGCGCCATGCATAGGGGGGAACTCTCCGGCTTTATTTTAAGATGTCCTTGTCACGACTGGCTGTTTGACATTCGCAACGGTCAGTTTGTCTCTGCCCCGGAAATAAAAATCCCCACATTTCCGGTAAAAGTGGAAAATGGGGAAATACTTGTAGATATAGGAGGCGAAAATTAATGAAACCGTTTCTGTATGCTTTAAGTACTTGTTTTCATTGCCAGCGCACAAAAAAATGGCTAGCCGAACGCAACATAGCTTATGATTATGCAGATGTGGATCTGGCGACCGGCGAAGAACGACAAAGGTTGGCAAAAGAAGTACTCGATCTGACCGGAACCAGTCAATTCCCCGTAGTAAAAATAGGAGACAAGCACGTAGTAGGTTTCAATGAGGAACGGCTAAAAGAACTATTGGGAGTAAAATAGCTCATGGACACCGGTAAACGCAAAGCATACTTGCGAGCGTGGCACGCTAAAGTTGTGGCTGCGTTAGGCTACAAGTTTAATCCGGACGAGGAAATGGTCGACTTTCTGCTGGAGCAACAAGTCATCCTTGAACGTAAGCACGGCAGTCCGTTTTGCCCCTGCCAAGGAATCAGCGGCATACGAGAGAAAGATATGAAGATTGTCTGCCCTTGTATTCCTTTTCATCGCAAACATTTTGCGCTAATGCAGCAGTGCTGGTGCGGCCTGTTTATCGATCAAAAAGTAACTGACCCATCCAAACTGCGCCAGATTCCAGCGAGCGAAGCAACGCAGGATTAAAGCTCTCCCTCTCTGCCATCTCCCTCTCTGCAATTCCCCTCTCCCTCTGGGAGAGGGCTAGGGTGAGGGCAATTCCCCTTCTCCCTCTCTGCAATTCCCCTCTCCCTCTGGGAGAGGGCTAGGGTGAGGGCAATTAGGGTGAGTACTTCGTTTAGAGAAAAACTTGGCCAGCGCCGCCACAAACAGCAGAAAAGCTACTCCGCCGGTCGCAGCCACCCAACGAGGAATAACTTGACTTTCCTCACCGGGTGTAAACATAACACGATGCCCCAGACCGTCGTCTGCCACACCTTTATAGTAGCTATAACCCGGCAAACTGACTTTCCCATTGCCGTCTGCAGAGCCTGTCCAAATCACATCCCCATTCTCACCGACCAGGCTGATTGTGGCACGGCTGGCGGCCGTTCCATCATCATACAAGACCTGCACCATGTTCTCCTGACCCTCTAAATGCAGAACTATGAGACGGTGAGCAAATGCTCTGACTGGATGCAATAAAATAACCCCCAGGATAGCTGTGAGCAGCATAAACCGCCATGATTTATTCATGAAAAAACATCTCTCCCCGTGATTTTTGTAGTGCCGCCGCCAACAAACCACAGACCAGGCCTTCGCCTAAGATAATAGGCGTATGCGCCAAAAAAACTACCGCAATACTGGCAGCAGGAAAGCCCGATAAAACCAACGTCATTGACAACAGACCGACCATCACCACAGCCGCCCCAAAACCTGCCAGAAAAGCAAAGACAGTTACAGAAGCATGCCAACGCGGCAAAAGGTGTCGCAACCGAAATAGGTAAAAACCGGTCAAGGCAGCCAGACCGATATTAAACGTATTATCCCCAGCGTACTTAAACCGCCGTGTTGAAACAGCAATCCCTGCAAAAATACAGCTACCATAGTTGATAAAAATGCGACGGGTCCTAAAAGCATTCCCGCGAGACCAACAAAGGTAAAATGTACTGATGTGCCCAATAAAGGAAAATGGAACAGCGATGCAGAAAAAACAGCTGCCGTTACCATGCTTATCTTAGGAATATTTTGCACCTTTAATTTTCTGCCAACCACCATAGAAACAGAGCCGGAAAGTATAAATCCATAGGTTACCAACACACCGCTGACAACGCCTTCAGGAAGATGTGCCATCGCTTCCTCCATAACATAAAATAATTTTTCGTAACACAAAAAAGACAAAAAAATTTACTATTCAAGTATAGCATACACATGCAAAACATTCAAAAAAAGATTCAAGCTAAAATCTGGATAACCTAGTTTTAGCTTGAATTTTTTTAGCTCTTAGAAAAAATACTGCAAGACATAGAATACGGCGCTAAAAGTAACAACAAGTCCCAGAAATGAGCCGACAGCCACCGCGATCCCTTTAAAACACAACACTGTTCTTTTACCTTGCTGTTTTTTCACGCAGAGCCAGCCCTTCCGATTAGTTATTATTATCGCTATATATTTATTCAATAATAACTTTTAATCGACAGGCTTCGCAAGAGTCATTCGTCCTTAATTGTGAATTATATTACAAATAAGCGATTCGCTTTAAGTAGGGCCCTTTCCGCGATCTGGCGCTATTTTAGCTTATTTATCACTCTGATTCTTTGGCGAGTTTTTGCGCCAACCTGACTATCTGCCTCCCTAAGGCCCGACTGGAAATCATCGCAGCCTCATCGAGTGAAACGCTCTTAAAAAAACTCATCCTCCCCTCGGTAATAGCAGAAAACATGCTCCCCATGGCTCCGCCATTTACGAGGGCATCTTGAGCGCCGCGGTCAGATGCTACCACCATCCCTTGCCCGAGCATGTAGTTATGTAAAATAGCTAATGCCAGTTCCTGCCCGCCATTGCGCAATCCGGCATGAACGACTGCGCCACCGACTTTTCCGTCAAGCGCATTTTTCACCAGATGAAGCGGTCGGCTTCTGTCAATAAAGTCCTTAAGACGACCGGTGACATTGGCAAAATAGACCGGCGAACCAATAACAATGCCGTCAGCCTCCAACAGTTTTGCGGACAACCAAGCCATGTCATCATCTTGGATAGTACATTCGGCTTTAGAGAGGCACTTGTTGCAGGCGATACACTCCTTAATCCGGTAATCAGTCAATTCCAGTAATTCAGTTTGCGCTCCCAACTCAGCCGCTCCGTCCAAAACGGCCTTTAACATTTCAGCCGTGTTCTTCCCTTTTCGATGACTACCATTCACAGCAAGCACTTTCACCATAATCTCATCTCCCCAACCTTCTGCTCTTAAAGTTTTCCGACCAGACGATGGAACAACTGCCGCTCAGTCGCTGCTTTTTTCTCCCTTTGCGCCGCCGATAAAGCTTACGAATGCGTAATCCGACCAGAACTGCAAGCAAAAACAGAAACCAGAAACGCCCGGTGGCAAGCGTTGCCCGCGCCACGTCATTTGCGGCTATCAGCGGCACGCTGCCAACCTGCTCCCCCGCCACTAAAATCACTGCCTCGCCAAGAATCTCGCCTTTCTGAATCGGAGCCGGTCGCGCGGGATCCACTTTCAGTTCTAAAGCCACATCCTTCTTTTCCAAGGGACGAGTAATTTCAAAACCATTAGCCGCTTGCAAAGAAACTGTCTCGCCAAAACGAACCGGGGCAGTCGCTAAAACCTCTCCCGCAGTTACCGGATGAATGGCGGCGAAATTCTCAAAACCATAATCCAATAAAGCCACGGTGTCTGCCCAGAGCTGGGCGCCGTTAGCCTGCAGGACAACAACAATCAATTCCAGTCCATCGCGCTTTGCCGCACCCACAAATGTCTGCTGCGCCGCCACAGTAAACCCGCTCTTAATCCCCAGCATTCCTTCGTAGCTGCGCATAAGCGGGATGCGGTTCACAATCAAACGTGGGCTTCCATCGGGCCAAGGAATACTGTGGCGTCTGGCGGCAGCAATTTCTCGAAAGCGGGGATTTATCATGGCAGAACGGGCGATCATTGCTAAATCATAAGCTGTCGTTACATGCTCTTCGTCAGGAAGGCCATGAGGATTTGTAAAATGAGTATTTTTAGCGCCCATTTGCTTCGCTCTAAGATTCATTATGGCCGCAAAAGTTTCCACGCTGCCACCAACATGCTCTGCCGCTACCACAGAACCATCGTTTGCCGACTGATGCATCAGCCCATAAAGCAGATCTTCCACCCTTATTTGTTGACCCTCCGCCAATGAAAGCGATGCTCCTTGGGCTGTAGTGGCCAAGCGACTGGTTTGTGCAATTTCATCCTCTGATGCGTTTTCCAATAACAACAAGGTGGTAAGAATTTTAGTAGTGCTGGCCGGATACTTCAACTCATGTGCGTTTTTTTCCCACAACACTTCACCTGTTCTGCCGTTGATCAGAATTGCTGACGGCGCTTGGATGACTGGATTGGCATTTACAGAGCCGGAGAATAAAAAAACGCACAACAAAGCGGCTGCAAAAATTATTTTCTTTGCCGGCAAGAAATCCCACTTCCTATCTAATGCCTAACTAGTTGTAAGAATAAGCAAATAGGGCCCCGCAGCCCTATCTTCAAGTTATTTAGAATCAGGCTGCTCTTTTATTTGAGGCGCGGTGACCTGACCCTCAACATGTGAGATGTCTTCTTCACAATGAGGACAAAGCCATTTTACCGTAGGTGAGTCTGCGGCTGAATACGAAACCTTTTCGCAATACGGACAAATTTTATAGGGCATGAGATTACCCCCCTCTATATTAATACTCCTTTGATATATTCGAGGGAAAAGCAAAATACCCTTTTTTTTACAGAAAAACTAATGTCTGTTTCGCTCATAAATTATCAGCAGCCCTTCCAGCGTCAACAAAGGATTGACAATTTCCAACGTTTCTGAATCGGCAACCAAGAGCGCTGCCAATCCGCCCGTGGCTACAACTTTCGGCTTCTCAGGAAACTCCTGGACCATCCGCTTGACAATTCCGTCAACTTGTCCGATAAAACCATAAATAATCCCTGACTGCATACTGCTTATAGTATCCCGCCCAATTACCCGCTTCGGCTTAACCAATTCTACACGCGGTAATTTTGCCGCGCGCTCAAAAAGAGCTTCTGTGGAAATACTAATCCCCGGGGCGATGGCACCACCCAAATATTCACCGTTCCCAGAAATAGCGTCAAAAGTTGTGGCCGTACCAAAATCGACAATAATGAGCGGTCCGCCGTAAAGCTCTATTCCGGCAACAGCATTGACAATCCTATCGGCACCTACCTCCCGCGGATTGTCAATCTTAATATTTAGTCCTGTTTTCATCCCAGGGCCTACCACCAAAGGTTCAAAGCGAAAATAGCGCTTCGCCATTTCTTCTAAAGAAAACATCAGCGGTGGCACCACAGAAGACACGATCATTCCACTAAGAAGACTGTCATCTATGCCGGCTTGAGCAAATAAGTTCTTAATAATTATGCCATACTCATCACCGGTTTGCTCCCTATTGGTTGAAATTCGCCAAGACACTTTCAGCTTACGTCCTTGATAAACGCCAAGCACGATATTTGTGTTGCCCACATCTACCGCTAAAAGCATTGCCGCACCCCCATTAACCTTTCCTGCTTTCTTTAAGAGAGACTTCGCCGGCCAAAAATGTTTCTGTGCCGGCTGCCGTTTTGACTAATAATGCCCCCTGCTCGTCAATATCAAGTGCAGTTCCATGAACAGTACGAGCACCCGAGTTCACAAGCACATTCTGCCCTAATGTTACAGAATATCTGCGCCAAGAGGCTAACACACCGGCAAAACCCTGCTCTTGAGCGAGCAAATAAGCGTCTTCAAAAACTGTAAGGAAATTTTGCACCCAGCTCACTCTTGAAGTTGACCGCCCTGTCTCAAGCAAGAGAGATGTGGCCCTGTCAGCCAGCTCTCCCTGAAAATGCTCTGCCGACAGATTAGCGTTCAGCCCGATTCCAAGCACCAGATAGTTAACCCTCTCCATTTCCGCCGATACTTCAGTCAAAATACCGGCAAGTTTACGTCCGCCCAACAATAAGTCGTTTGGCCATTTAATCCCGGGCACAAGACCGGTTGTCATTTTTGTGGCTTCCACCGCCGCTACAGCAGCTAATAAAGTTATCAACTGTGCTTTATGAGGGGCTAACCGAGGCCGCACTACCAGGGAAAGCCAGATGCCCCCCGCCGGAGACACCCAAGAACGCCCTAATCGGCCTCTGCCGGCAAGTTGCTCCTCCGACAGAATCAACGTCCCTTCAACTGCGCCTGCGGCGGCCAATTCACGCGCCAGGCGGTTGGTGGAATCAATTGTGCGGTGATAATAAATTTTCTTGCCCAAAATATTTGCTTTCAGTCCGTCTCGAATTTCCAAAGGCAATAATAAATCCGGCAAGGAAACCAAACGGTAGCCCAATTTCGGCGACGATTCAATCAGGTAACCGTCTTCACGCAAACCGGCAATATATTTCCAGACTGCAGTACGACTCACCTGCAGCCGGTTGCTAAGTTGCTCCCCCGAAACATAGCTGCCAAAATGCTCTTTTAATCCGGCCAAAACTGTCTCTTTCATTATCGCCTCCACAAACAGCCTGTTTCTAGGCAGTCGGTAACTCTATTCTAAGGATTACTTGCCGGAATGTCAACTTAGGAGCTTACTCCGGGAGGTTGCCATCTTTGTCTTAAAAAGATGCTTCGCGTTTTCTTTCAGCTAACGCGTCTTGCAGGGCGGGCTTGAAACCCGCCCGAAAAGGAGTCACCCTGCGACACCCCCTATTACGTTGGAAATTATATGATTTCCTGGTACAAAAATTCCCCTCCCCTGGAGGGGTGCCCGCAAGGGCGGGGTGGTCGCGTGGAAGAGTGGGTGAATGGGACAAATCACCTGTCCCCTTGACCCAAAAAAATTCCCCTCCCCTGGAGGGGTGCCCGCAAGGGCGGGGTGGTCGCGTGGGTGAGTGGGTGAGTGGGACAAATCACCTGTCCCCTTGACCCAATAAAAAAGACGCTTCGCGTTTTCTTTCAACTGACGCGTTTTTTTTATTCCGCTAGGGGCTGCCGCCCCTTCGGCGGGCCTGCCGGCCCTGAGCACCCCGCAAGAGTAAGGGGCACGCCCCTTACAAACCCCAACGCATAG
>Ga0208370_100016_pt1 | contig 80579 bp, 71 predicted proteins | sample Subbio12Jun_QV11_FD_184822 | JGI IMG/M metagenome (GOLD analysis project Ga0208370, IMG submission 184822) | Serpentinite rock and fluid subsurface biosphere microbial communities from McLaughlin Reserve, California, USA -CR12Jun_QV11 (SPAdes) | ecosystem: Environmental > Terrestrial > Deep...
TGAGGGCAGGACGCCCGATCGCGCGGGAAGCAGGTGGCCCGATCCGCCGACAGGCTCGCCCTCCCGAGGCCGAACGACCCGATCCGCCGACAGGCTCGCTCTGCCGAGGCCGAACGACCCGATCCGCCGACAGGCTCGCTCTGCCGAGGCCGAATGACCCGATCCGCCGACAGGCTCGCCTTGCCAAGCACAAGCCGATCACCCGACCGGCACGGTACCCTTGCCGCCTTTCCGGGGGAACTCCATGGACTCGAACACCCTGCTCGGCCTCGCCGCCGCCTTCCTCACCAGCATCGCCTTCGTGCCGCAGGTGGTGCGCAACTTCCGCCGCAAGCACGTCGCCGACCTGTCCTGGTCGACCTTCGGCACCTTCACCGTCGGGGTGGCGCTGTGGCTGGCCTACGGCATCGCCATCGACAGCCTGCCGGTCATCGTCGCCAACGTGTTCACGCTGGCGGTGTGCGCGCTGAACCTCTGGCAGATGTGGGCCTACCGGGCCCGTCCGGCGGACTGAAGGTGATGGAGGCGCGGCGCGGACCGGGCACGGCGGCAGAAGGAACTGCGTCGGGCGGGACGGCGGCGGGCGGTACCGCCACGTCCGGCGCGGTCGAGGTGCTGCGCCGGCGCTGGACCACCGAGCTGCGCTTCGCCGAGGGCATCGGCCAGAGCCGGATGGCGCGCTGGTTCCCGGACCGGCTGCTGATCGACTACACCCGCACCATGCTGGCTCCGCTGCTGCTGCTGCCGGCCGACCTGCGGGTCGGCATGGTCGGCCTGGGCGGGGGTTCGCAGGCGAAGTTCCTGCACCGCCACCTGCCCCTCGTCCGCATCGAGGCCTTCGAGATCGACCCCGCCGTGCTCGCCCTGCGTCGCACCTTCCGGGTGCCCGAGGACGACGCCCGCCTGTGCGTGCGGCTCGGTGATGCGGCGGCGATGTTGCCCCTGCGCCCGGCCGCCTACGACCTGCTGCTGGTGGACGGCTACGATGCCCACGGCATCCCGCCAGCGCTCTCGACGCCGGCCTTCTATGCCGCCGCCCGCGCCAGCCTGCGCCCGGGCGGGGTGCTGGCCGGCAACCTCTACGCCACCGACCATGCCCGCCATGCCGCCCACCTGCGTGCGGCCTTCGGCGAGGATGCGGTGCGGCTGCTCGAGGAACCACGCCAGTGCAACCGTGTCGCCTTCGGCCTCGTGCCGCCCGGCGCGGCCGGACGGGTGCCGCACCGGCACTCGGCGGCGGCGGCCTTGCCCCGGCTCGCGCGCTGGCAGTTGCGCGCCGAGTTCGCCCGTTTGCGGGCGGCCCTCGGCATGGCCTGAAGCGGCGGGCTTGACGGCCGCCGCACGGCCGCGCAGCGTGGCGGCGGGCAGGGGCCGGGGAGGGCCGTCGTGCGTGCTGAATCGTCCGGGCCGTCGCCGCGGCCCTTCGTGGTGCCGTGCCGGGTGCTGCCGTGGTGGGCGCCCTTCGACTGGCTGGCGGCGGGCTGGCGCGACCTGCGCCGGGCCCCGGCCCTGAGCGCCGGCTTCGGCCTGCTGCTGGTGCTGATCAGCCTGCTGGTGGTGCTGCTCGCCTGGTCGCTGGGGCGCTTCGCGCTGCTCGCCGCGTTGCTCTCGGGCTTCGTCTTCATCGCGCCCCTGCTCGGCGCCGCCCTCTACGAGGTCAGCCGCGGGCTGGAGCGCGGTGCGACGCCGCGCCTCGCCGGCTGCCTCGCCCGTGCCCGCCGCATCGCCGGCCATGCGGCGGTGTTCGCCCTCGTGCAGATGGTGATCCTGCTGGTCTGGTCGCGGGCTGGCATGATGGTGTACGCCTTCGTGCCGGTCGAGAGCGGCGAACTCGGCTCGCTGCTGGAGTTCCTCGCCATCGGCTCGGCCATCGGCTCGCTGTTCGCGGCCATCACCTTCGCCGCCGCCGCCTTCTCGCTGCCGCTCATCGCCGACCGCGAGGTCGACATGGTCACCGCCCTGCTGTCCAGCGTGAACGCGGTGCTGCGCAACAAGCCGGCCTGCGCGCTGTGGGCGCTCTTGATCGTTTTGCTCACCGGCCTCGGCTTCGCCACCGGCCTGCTCGGCCTCGGGCTGGTGATGCCGTGGTTGGCCTATGCCGCTTGGCACGGCTACCGCGCCGTGCTCGATCCCGACGGATGGCCGCTGCTCGATTGAGCCGCGTCCCGGGCAGCCTCGCCGGTGCCGGTTTCAGGGTGCCGCGAGCAGCGGCCGCAGCGCCGGCCAGACGTGCGCGGCGATGCGCGGTTGGGCCTCGGCGGTGGGGTGCAGGCGGTCGGGCTGAAAGGCGTCGTCGTCGAGGGCGATCGGTTCGAGCAGGAAGGGCAGGTGGGCCGCGCCGTGGCGGCGGGCGACTTCGCCGAACAGGGCGAAGAAGCGCTCGGTGTATTCCGGCCCGTAGTTGGGCGGTAGCCGCATGCCGACCACCAGCACCCGCGCCCCGGCGCGGTCGGCGGCGGCGGCCATGCGCGAGAGGTTGCGCTCCGTCTCCTCGAGCGGCAGGCCGCGCAGGCCGTCGTTGGCACCGAGGCCGAGCACCACGAGGGCGGGGCGGTGCTCGGCGAGCGCGGCTTCGATCCGGCTGGCGCCGCCGGCCGAGGTCTCGCCGCTGATCGAGGCGTTCACCATCCGGTAGGGCCATCCCTCGGCGGCGAGGCGGGCATCCAGCAGGGCGACCCAGCCCTGTTCCGGGGCGAGGTTGTAGGCCGCCGAAAGCGAATCGCCGAACACCAGCACCACCCGCGGCCGTTCCGTCGCTGCCGGCGCGCTGGGGGTCGGGGCGGCCGTGGTGATGCCCGCCGTGGCCGTGGCGGTCGCGGCGGCGGGCGGCGTGGCTTCGTGCCGACCGGCTTCGTCGCCGGCGCAGCCGGCAAGCAGCAGGGCGGAGGCGAGCAGCAACGCGGTCCGGCCGGCCATGCCGGCGACGACGCGCCGTAGAGCCCTTCCGGGCCAGAATGGAGAATCGCGCCTTGCCATGGACCGCCCCGGAATGACCGCCTTGATGAATGCCCATGATGCCGTGCCCGCCGCCGGCGACGGAACGCCCCTGCTGGTGGCCGAGCGCTTGGGCCGGCAGGTCGTGCTGCCCTCGGGCCCGCTCACCATCCTCGACGGGGTGGATTTCAGCATCGCCACCGGTGAAGCCTTCGCCATCGTCGGGGCCTCGGGTTCGGGCAAGAGCACGCTGCTGTCGCTGCTCGCCGGCCTCGACCTGCCGAGCGGCGGCCGGGTCCTGCTGGACGGTGTGGACCTCGGCCGCCTGGACGAGGACGGCCGCGCCGCGCTGCGCGCCGAGAAGGTCGGCTTCGTGTTCCAGAACTTCCAGCTGCTGCCGGCCCTGACCGCGCTGGAGAACGTGATGCTGCCGCTCGAACTGCGCGGCGACGCCGATGCCGAGGGCCCGGCGCGGCAGGTGCTGGAGCAGGTCGGCCTCGGCGCCCGGCTCGGCCACTACCCGCGCCAGCTCTCTGGCGGCGAGCAGCAGCGGGTGGCGATCGCCCGCGCCTTCGTCACCCGGCCGCGACTCCTGTTCGCCGACGAGCCGACCGGCAACCTCGACACCGTCACCGGCCAGCAGGTGGTGGAACTGCTGTTCCGGCTCAACGCCGAGGCCGGCACCACGCTGGTGCTGGTGACCCACGACGAGCGGCTGGCGGCGCGTTGCACGCGGCAGTTGCGGCTGGCGGCCGGCCGGGTGCAGGCGTGAGCGCGGCGCCGCGCCGCGGCGGCGGCTGGCGGCTGGTGCTGCGCCAGGCCCTGCGCGACCTCGCCGCCGGCGAGGTGCGCCTGCTGGTGGTGGCGCTGGCGCTGGCGGTGTTCGCCGTGACCACGATCGGCTTCCTCACCGACCGCGCCGAGCGCGCGCTGGCGCTGGAGGCCAACCGCCTGCTCGGCGGCGACGCGGTGCTGCGCGCCGATGCCCCGATCCCCGAGGCCCAGCAGGCCCTGGCCCGTGCGCCGGGGCTGCGCTCGGTGGCCACGGTCGAGTTCAACAGCATGATCCGGGTCGGCGACCATCTGCGGCTCGGCGATCTGAGGGCGATCGGCCCCGACTTCCCGTTGCGCGGCAGCTTCCTCCTGCGCGAGGCCGGCGGCGAGCGCGAGGCCACCGGAGGCCCGGCCCCCGGCACGGTGTGGATGACGCTGGCCGGCGCCAACACGCTCGGTGCCCGGCTCGGCGACCGCGTCACGCTGGGCGGCCGCTCCTTCGAACTGGCCGCACTGGTGGTGCAGGAACCCGATGCGGTGCTGGATTACTTCAACGTCGCCCCGCGCGTGGTGATGCCGCTTTCCGACCTCGAATCGACCGGGCTCGTGCAAGCCGGCAGCCGCATCGTGCACCGCCTCGTGGTCGCCGGCGAACCGGACGCGGTGGAGGCCTTCAGCGCCGCCGTCCGGGCCACGCTGGGGCGCGGCCAGCGGCTGGAGACCGCCGCCGACGGCCGCCCGGAGATCCGCCGCGCGCTCGACCGCGCCGGCCGCTTCCTCGGGCTCGCCACCCTCGTGTCGCTGGTGCTGGCCGCCGTTGCCGTGGCCATGGCGGCGCGCCGCCACAGCGCCCGCCAGCTCGATGCCTGCGCGGTGATGCGCTGCCTCGGCGCCAGCCAGGCCACCATCGTCCGCGTGCAGGTCGGCTCGCTCCTGCTGCTCGGCCTGCTCGGCAGCACGCTCGGGGTGCTCGCGGCCTGGGCCGCCTCGATCGTCCTCGGCGGCCTGCTCGCCGACGCCCTCGGCATCGCCGTGCCCTCGGCCGGCCTGCTGCCGGCGCTCGCCGGCTACGCCGTCGGCCTGACCGTGCTGGTCGCCTTCGCCGTGCCGCCGGTGTTGGCCTTGCGCACCGTCCCGGCGCTGCGGGTGCTGCGCCGCGACCTCGCCATGCGCGAGCCGGCGGCCTGGCTGCTCGGTGCGCTGGCGCTTGGCGCGCTGGGCGCCCTGCTGTGGTGGCAGGCCGGCGACGTCGAACTGGCCTCGGCGATGCTGGGCGGCCTGCTCGCCACCTTCGCCGTGCTGGCTGCCCTTGGCCTGCTGCTGGTGCGCGCCATCGACCGGCTGCGGCCGCGCCTGCGTGGACCTTGGCGCTACGGTCTCGCCAACGTCAGCCGGCGGCAGGCGACCACGGTGGCGCAGGTGGCCGCGCTGGGGCTCGGCCTGATGGCCCTGCTGCTGCTCACCTTCGTCCGCACCGACCTGCTCTCGCGCTGGCGCGATGCGCTGCCGGTGGATGCGCCCAACCGCTTCATCATCAACGTGCAGCCGGACCAGGTCGAAGCCCTGCGCGCCTTCCTCGACGCCCAGGGCATCGCCGAGCCGGAGCTGTTCCCGATGGTCCGCGGCCGGCTGGTGGCGGTCGACGACCGCGCCGTGAGCGGTGCTGATTTCGCCGCCCGTGGCCAGCGCGCGCAGCGCCTGGCCGAGCGCGAGTTCAACCTGAGCACCGCCACCACGCTCGCCGCCGACAACCGGGTGGTCGAGGGCCGCTTCTGGTCGGACGCGCGTCCCGCCGCCAACAATCGGGCGCTCGAGGGCCGCTTGGGGTCGGACGCGCGTCCCACCGCCGGGGTCGAGTTCTCGGTCGAGCAGGGGCTTGCCGAGACGCTCGGCTGGTCGCTCGGCCAGCGCGTCGCCTTCGACGTCGCCGGCACCCGGCTGGAGGGCACCATCACCTCGTTGCGCGAGGTCGAGTGGGAGAGCTTCCGCCCGAACTTCTTCGTGCTGGCCTCGCCGGGCGCGCTGGAGGCGCTGCGGGCCAGCCACATCACCGCCATCCACCTGCCGCCGGGCCGAGACGACTTCACCCGCCTGCTGCTCGACCGCTTCGCCAACCTCTCGGTCATCGACACCGACGCCGTGCTGAACCAGGTCCGCAACACCGCGGCCCAGGTCGCCACCGTGGTCGAGGCGGTGTTCTACGTCGCCCTGCTGGCCGGCGTGCTGGTGCTGCTGGCGGCGGTCGGCGCGAGCCAGGACGAGCGCCTGCGCGAGGGCGCGGTGATGCGCGTGCTGGGCGGCAGCCGGCGGCAGTTGCGGCTGGCGCAGGCCGGCGAGTTCGCCATCCTCGGCCTGATCGCCGGGCTGGTCGCGGCGATCGCCGCCACCGTGCTGGCCGGCGTGCTGGCGAGCCAGGTGCTGGAGTTGCCCTGGCGGCCTGACTTCGGGCTCGCCGCCGCCGGTGCCGCGGCCGGTCTGCTGGTCGCGTTGCTGGCTGGTCTGTGGGCGACGCGGCGGGTGCTCGACGCGCCGCCCTCGGTGACCCTGCGCGAACTGTGAGCGCGGTTCAACCGATCAGCAGGGCGGCGACGAAGATGCCGAGCATGGCGAAGGCCACCGCCAGCTTGAGCGCCAGCCCGACCAGCAGGCCAAGCCAGGTGCCGAAGCCGATCCGCGCGACCTCGTCGAGGCCCTGCTGCTCGAGCTGGCGGCGGTGCAGCAGCTCGCCGGCGATGGCCCCGACGAAGGGGCCGATGATCAGCCCGACGAGGCCGAGGAACAGCCCGACCACGGTGCCGAGGGCGGCGCCCGCCACCGCCTTGCCGGAGGCGCCGACGCGCTTGGCGCCGAGCGCCGTGGCGGCGATGTCGATGACGAGCGAGGCCAGCGTCATCGCCCCCAGCACCGCCAGCGTCCAGCCGCCGACCAGCTGGAAGTCGCCGGCCCAGGCGGCGACGAGCAGGCCGGCGAACACCAGCGGGATGCCCGGCAGCGCCGGCAGCACGGTGCCGGCCAGGCCGACCAGCACCAGCACGACGGCCAGCACGTAGAGCCAGAGGGTGGGGTCGAGCAGGGCGGATTCCATCGGCGGTTCCTCGGGAGGCGGTGGGTCAGGGGCCGCGCGTCCACAGCACGTTGAGGCTGCCGAGTGCGGAGCGGTACTGGAGCGCCGAGACCAGTTCCACGATGGCGGTCTCGGGGTTGCGGCTGTCGCGGATCTGCGGGTAGGCAAGCGGCGTGCCGTCGCGGCCGATCACGCAGCGCAGCTGCGGGTGGGCACCGTCGGTGGTGCGGCGCACCGCCACCGCGATCTCGCCGTTGGCGAGCCGGACCATGCTGCCCGGCGGGTACACGCCGAGCTCCTTGATGAACAGCGTGGCCAGCCGTTCGTCGATGCGCTGGCCGCGTTCGAGGAAGATGTCGCGCAGCGCGACCCGCGCGGTCTGGGCGTCGCGGTAGGCGCGCGGCCGGATCATCGCGCTGTAGATGTCGACGATGCCGAGGATGCGCGCCTCGACCGACACCGCCCCGCCGCGCAGGCCACGCGGGTAGCCGGTGCCGTCGACCCGCTCGTGGTGGTCGAGCACCGCGCCCAGCCAGCGCTCGTCGTCGATGCCGACCCGCTGCAGCATCTCGACGCCCTCGACGGTGTGCGACTGGATCGCCCGCCACTGCGCCTCGCTGAGCGGCGTGGACTGCGTCGCCAGCACCTCGTTGACCGGCGCCAGCGCGACGTCGTAGGTCAACGCCGCGCACATCAGCGAGCGGCGGGCCGCCTCGTCCAGCCCGCTCGGCAGCGAGAGCACCTGGGTCAGCAGGGCGGCGTGCATCAGCCGCCGCGACAGCCGGTGGTCGATGGCCTCCAGCTGCAGCAGGCCCATGGCCTGGTCGGGGTCGCGTTCCCAGGCGTCCTGCAGGTCGCCGGCCAGTTCGACGATGCGGCGCCGGGTGTTGCGGTCGACGCCGGCCTGCAGGTCGCGGTGGATCAGGGTCAGCTCGTCCTCGGCGTCGCGCAGCCGCGCCGAGGGCCGCGGCACGTAGCGCCGGCGAGGCGCGTCCTCGCCGCGCGGCGGTTCCGGGCGCAGGCCGGGCGTGTTCTCCTCGACCAGTCCGCGCTCGTGCAGCCGCGCCAGCATGAGGTCGTTCTCGACCACGTGGCCCTTGACCAGCAGCGGCTGGCCGTAGCGGTCGAACACCGTGAACGGCAGGGCGTCGCCCACCGCCAGCGGGATGTCCGGCATTGGCCTGTAGCGCATTCGTTCCCCGGCCGATGGAAAGGCGTGAAGCTCAAGAATAACGCTTCGGCGGGCTCAGAAGCGGTAGCGGATCTTGGCCAGCAGCTGGTCGGCGTCGCGCAGGCCGATCGCCTCGTCGAGCAGGTCGAGGGTGGACTCGCCCTCGCGCTCGGCGCGCAGGAAGCCGCCGCGCGACCAGACCAGGAACAGGTCGGACTGCGGCGCGAACTCCCAGCGGTAGCGCACCTGCACGCCGAAGTTGTTGATGTCGAAGTCCGGCTCGGCGCCGGCCACCGGCCGCAGCCGGGCATCGTTGCCGAGCTGGTAGCGTTGGCCGTCGCGGGCGCGGATCGCCAGCCACTCGGCCTTGACCCGGACCTCGTGGGTCGGCGCCGGGAACCAGTTCAGGCCGAGGTTGAAGGCGTCCAGCCGCCGGCTGTGGCGGGCGAAGCGGCGGCCCTCGCGCCAGATCAGCCAGTCCGGGCTCCACATCGGTTCGATCTCGAAGCTCAGGTTGACCTGCTCGCTCGGGAACCAGTAGACCTGCAGGTCGGTCTCGACCGCCGGCGCCCGCGACAGGCCCTCGGGCCTTGCCACCACGTGGAAATCCCAGCCGAGGCGGCCCTGCCGGGTCGGCATCCAGGCGATGAAGCCTTCGGCCCGCGAGCTGCGGTGCAGCAGGCCGTTGCCGCGCGAGATCAGATCGTCGTAGCCGGCCGTGCGTGGGCGGAAGCCGAAACCCAGCGCATCGCCGTTCCGGAAGGTGCTGGTCTGCTCCAGCACCAGCCAGGTCGGCAGCGCGACGCCCTCGTCGCTGCGGCGCACCTGCAGTTCGCTGTACCAGCGGGTCGAGGCGAGCGGCGAGTCGGTATCGACCACCGGGCGCACGTACTCGTTGGTCACCTCCAGCTCGTTCAGGCTGCCGCGGCGCAGGAAGCCGAGATCGTTGAAGTCGAGGCCGCGGCCGAAGTGGGTGGCCTCGACCTCGTGCCGCCAGCGTTCGCTGGCCTTCCAGTTGATCCGCGCCCAGCCGCCCTGGCCGCTGGAATCGCGGCCGCCGGCCTCGATGCGCGAACCGATCAGCTGTGCGTTGACCAGCACCTCGGGGCGCGGCTGCCAGCGCAGGTCGGCGGCCTGCACGTCGGCCGTGCGGTCGAGGAAGGGGCGCTCGACCCGCGTGCCGAGCCAGCCGATGCCGAGGCCCGGCCGCGCATCCAGTAGCAGGCGGCCGACGCGGAAGCTGCGGCCGTCGTCCTCGGCCTCGTCGGCGACCAGTACGCCGTAGCCCAGCGTGCCCCAGCTGCCGTTGGCCTTGAGCGCGAGGTCGATGTCGGCGATGCCCTCGCCGCCGTCGCGTGGCCCGCCGATGCGGCGGGTGTAGACGAGCAGGCCGTTGTCCGGCGTGCGCAGGTCGAAGAAGGCCTGGTTCTCGGTGAAGAACGGCCGCCGGTCGCTGAAGAAGACCTCGATCGCCTCGAAGTTCACCACCAGGTCGTCGGCCTCGACCTGGCCGAAGTCCGGGTTGAGCGCGGCCGAGAGCTGCAGGCTGGCCGAGGGCTTCCAGAACAGGTCGGCGCCCATCTTCCAACGGTTGCCGCCGTCGATGCGGTCGTGGGCGACGGTGGCGTAGGGCCAGAGGTGCAGCAACGAGGCCGGATACTGGCGGACCTGCACCGTCGCGAAGTCGGAAACGAAGCTGCCGCGCCGGAACGAGGCCGCCGGCCAGCCCTGGCGTTCGTTGCGGGAGGCGACCACGCGGTCGAAGTGCAGGGCGATGCGGCGTTCCGCGGCGTTGGCGTCGCGCATCGCCGCGGTGGTCCAGGGGATCAGGATCTCCGCGCTCCAGCCCTCCGGCGTGGTGGCCACGGCATGCCGCCAGTCGGGGTCGAAATCGGGGTTGAACTGCACCTCGTTGGTGACCACGAAGTCCTGGATCGAACCCGAGGCCAGCAGGGCGAAGTTGTAGGCCACCCGGCCGTCGGCGTCGAAGTCGATGAAGACGTTGACGCGGTCGGCATTGACATCTTCGTCGCGCCGCACCTGCGGGGCCAGCAACGGCACCTGCGGCGGCTGCGCCAGCTCGAAGCCGATGGCGATGCCTTGCGGCGTGGTCAGCAGGCGGGCGACGGTGCGCAGGGCGGGATCGGGGCGGGCGAGGGTCCAGGGTTCGACCACCACGAAATCGTCGAACACCTGCGCCCCGGCCCAGGCGGCCTCGTCGAGGCGGCCGTCGATGGCGAGCACCGGGCCTTCTTCGGCATGCCCGGGGCTGGCACAGGCGGCGGCGAGGGCAAGGGCGAGGGGCAGGCGGCGTGGGGTCATCGGGGCGGTTGGCGGAGGAAGACGGCGGCCGAGCATGACGAGTGGCGGTGACGCTGGCATGTGCCGTCCGCCATGCTTGGCCCATGTCCGATCCGCATTTTTCCCCAACCGCCCCGCCCGCCGCGCTGCTCTGGCTGCCGGCGCTCGGCGTGCCGGCCCGCAAGTACGAACGCCTGGCCGCCGCCCTCGAGACTCGCGGTATCGCCTGCCACTTGCACGAATGGCGCGGCACCGGCAGCCACCCGCTGCGCGCTGGCCGCGGTGTCGACTGGGGCTATCGCGAACTGCTGGAGGAGGACATCGCCGCGGCGCTCGCCACCCTGCGCGCCGCCCACCCCGGCCGCGCCGTGCTGGTCGGCGGCCACAGCATCGGCGGCCAGTTCGCGGTGCTGGCCGCGGCCCTGCACGGCGGCATCGACGGCCTCGTCGCCGTCGGCAGTGGCGTGCCGGACTGGCGGCTGTTCCCGCCGCCCTTGCGCTGGCTGGTCGGCGGCTTCGGCCACCTGCTGCCGCCGCTGACGCGGCTGGTCGGGCACTACCCGGGCGAGCGCCTGCGCTTCGCCGGCCGCGAGGCCGGGCAGCTGATGCGCGACTGGGCCTCGACCGTGCGGCATGGCCACTACGACCGCCTGCGCGGCCTGCCCGACGACCTCGGGGCCCGCCTGCGCCGGGTGGAGGCACCGATGCTCGGCATCCACTTCGCCGGCGACCGGCTGGTGCCGGCCGCCGCGTTCGATGCCCTGGCGGCGGTCACCGCCACCCGCGCGCTTCGGCGCGAGCGGCTCGACGCCGGGCAGCTCGGCGTGCCGGCCGACCACTTCACCTGGATGCGTGCGCCGCAGGCGGTGGCCGACACCCTGGCGCGGTGGTGGGCCGCGCCCTGCGCCCTCAGCCCTTGAACTGCGCGTGGCAGGCCTGGCAGCTGGCGCTGACCGCGTCCAGCGCCCGCTCGGCGGCGGCGCAGTCGGCCGGTTCCGCCGCCAACATGCTCTCCACCGCCAGCCGGTAGTCGGCGGCGTAGCGGCTGAAGGCGGCATCATCGGCGGTCGGCAGGAAGGCCGGTTCGAGGTCGTTGCCGAGCGCCACCAGGGTGGCGAGCGGTGCCTCGAAGTCCGCGGCCGTGCAGGCGCGGGCCTCGATCTGGCGGTCGATGTGGCCCATCTGCGCCGCCAGCACCGCCATCACCCCGAACGGGTAGGCGTTGGCCTTGCGCAGGGTGTTCATGGCGATGACGGTCAGCAGCACGCCGGCCGCGAGGCCGATCAGCAGGGCGATGAGGGTTTGCATCGGAGGGCCTCCCGCGTCACTGCAGCGGGATCAGGTCGCGGCCGTCCCAGCGCACGCTGCTGCCGGGGGCCAGGCCAGCCGGAAGGCGGCCGAGGTTGAGGGTGAGCCGGCGACCGTCGTCCATCCGCACCACCACGTCGAAGCTGCCGGCGTTGGCGCGCTGCTCGATGGCATGCCCGGCCGCGGCACCGGCGACCGCGCCGACCACGGTCGCGGTGTTCTGCCGCCCTTCGCTGCGGTCGTCGGCGAGCGCGCGCCCGGCGATGGCGCCGACCACGCCGCCCAGCACCGCGCCGCTGCCGGTGGTCGGGCGGGCATCCTGCACCCGGGTGATCGACTCGACCCGGCCGCAGTCGCGGCAGGCGAGGGTCGGCGCGGCCGGGCGGGCCTCGTGGGCGACGACGCTGCGCGTGGTGGGGGCGGTGGCGCAGCCGCCGAGCAGGGCGAGGCCCAGCAGCGCGACGAGCGGGGGGAGGGGGGAGAGGCGGGTCGGCATGGCGGCGCTCCGTGGGGGTGACCGGCAGACGGTAGCGCGCCCGCGTGGAAATCGCACGCCGGCTACACTGCGCGCCCCATGACGACCCCGCTTCCCGCCACCGACCCGCGTTTCGCCGGCATCGACCGGCTCTACGGCACGGGTGCGGCCGCAAGGCTCGCCGGCTGCCACGTCGCCGTCATCGGCCTGGGCGGGGTCGGCTCGTGGGCCGCCGAGGCACTGGCGCGCAGTGGGGTCGGGCGGCTCACGCTGGTCGATGCCGACGACCTCTGCATCTCGAACACCAACCGCCAGCTGCATGCGCTGGCGGGCGACTACGGCCGCAACAAGGCCGAGGTTCTGGCCGAGCGGCTGCTGCGCATCAACACCGGCCTCGCGGTGCGGGCGGTGGCCGAGTTCGTGACGCCGGCCAACCTCGCCCTGCACCTCGACCCCGGCTTCGATCTGGTGCTCGACGCCTTCGACAGTTTCCGCGCCAAGGTCGAGACCATCGCCTTCTGCCGCCGCCGCAAGCAGCCGATCGTGGTGGTCGGCTCGGCCGGTGGCCGGGTCGATCCGACCCTCGTGCGCGTGCGCGACCTCTCGCGCACCGAGCACGACGCGCTACTGGCGCTGGTGCGCAAGAAGCTGCGCGGCGAATTCCATTTCCCGAAGAACAAGGACCGCTACTTCGGCGTGCCGGCGGTCTATTCGCTGGAGAACGTGCGCTACCCGCAGCCCGACGGCACGGTCTGCGGCCTGCGCCCGGCGCTCGATGCCGATGCCGCGCTGCGCTTGGACTGCGGCCTGGGCCTCGGGGCGGCCACCCACGTGACCGGCACCTTCGCCTTCGCCGCCGTCGGCAAGGCGCTCGCGATGCTGCTGAAGAAACCGAACTGAAGGGTACGTCCGCCTCAGGCCCCGAACAGCGCCTCGGCGTTGCGCGTCGTCGCCTCGGCGACCGTCGCCTCATCGACCCCGCGCAGCCTTGCCACTTCGCGCACCACCTCGACCAGGAAGGCCGGCTCGTTGCGCTGGCCACGGCGGAGGGCGTCTGGCTGGTCGGGGCTGTCGGTCTCGAGCAGCAGGTGCTCGATCGGCATGGTGGCCACGGTGCGCCGCAGCCGCGCGGCGCGCTCGAAGGTGACCGGGCCGCCGACACCGAGCGAGAACCCGAGCCGCCAGAGCCTTGCCGCTTGCTCGGCGCTGCCCGACCAGCTGTGCACCACGCCGCGCAGGCCGCCAACGCGCTGGATCGCGGCGATCACCGTGTCGACGGCGCGGCGTGCGTGCAGCACCACCGGCAGGCCGAAGTCGCGCGCGATCTCCAGTTGCCGGACGAAGTAGAAACGCTGTGCCTCGGCATCGAGGCCTTCGACGAAGAAGTCGAGCCCGCATTCGCCCACGGCCGCGGGTTTCTCGCGCTCGATCCAGTCGGGAAGGGCTTCGAGGTGCCCGGGGCGGTGTTCGGCGAGAAACAGGGGGTGCAGGCCGTAGGCGGCCTTGAGGCCGGGGCGCAGCGCGCAGGCGGCCTTCAGCCCCGGCCAGGCCGCGAAGGTCACCGCCGGCAGCAGTTGCCGGTCCACCCCCGCGGTCTCGGCGCGCGCCAGCACGGCGGCGCGGTCGGCGTCGAACTCCGGGGCGTCGAGATGGCTGTGGCTGTCGTACAGCCGCATCGACGGTTTCAGCCGCGGCGGATCGAATCGGGCGGCAGGTCGATCGGCGGACGCTGCCCATCGGTTCCCGGCGTGGCCGAGTCCGGCGCGGTGTCCGTCTTCCAGCGCGCCAGCAGCAGGGTGGCGAGGCCGAGCAGCAGTTCATCGGCGAACGGGACGAGATCCGGCACCAGCAGGGTGAGCACGAACAGGCCGGCGCTGACGAGGAACAGCTGGCGGAAACGCAGGCCACCGAGGAAGCGGGTGAGGGCGGGCAGGATCAGGGCGCGCATGCGAGGGCTCCGGCAGGGTATGGGCTGAACGATACACGGCTGGCGATTGACCGTTGTTGACGTTTTCGGTCGCTGTTCAGATTGCCCGGCGCAGTGTTTCCGCAAGGCGCCGGTGGCGGCGCGGTACGGGGAGACAGCCATGCAGAACAAGATCCTGATTGCGGTGGGTGTGGTGCTGGCCGCCGGTGCGGCGGTGGGGGCCTACAACGTCTTCGGCCCGCAGTACGCCGAGGTGGTGGCGGTGGAGCCGGTCACGGTCAAGGAGCCGATCCTCGGCCAGGTGCTGGCAGCCACGCCGGTCAAGCAGACCGTGACCGGACGCCGCGAGGTCTGCGAGGACCGGGTGGTCGAGCGGCGCGCCGAGGAGCGCTTCGGCGACAAGGACGGCATGGTGGTCGGTGCCCTGGTCGGCGGCCTCGTGGGCAACCAGATCGGCGGTGGCCGCGGCCGCGACCTCGCCACCGTGGCCGGAGTGGTCGGCGGCGGCTACGCCGGCCGCGAGATCGACCGCAACCACGACAGTGGCAAGCGCTACACCGAGACCGTGCGCGACTGCCGCATCGTCGACACCCCGCGCGAGGAGGTGGTCGGCTACGACGTGCAATACGCGCTGGAGGGCGAGGTCAGGACCATCCGCCTGCCGGAGGCGCCGGGTGCGACGATCCCGCTCGGCGAGCGCGACCGCGTCATCGGCTACGACGTGCGCTGGACCCACGAGGGCCAGAGCGGCACGGTGCGCACCGTCGAGAAGCCGGGCGAGCGGCTGCCGATCCGCGACGGCGTGATCGTGGTGGCGAACCCGGCTGCCGCGGCCGGCGGCGGCGCGTGACGGCAGGCTGAAGGCCAGCCCGGCGCTGCCCTCGGCATCGCCCGCCGCTGGCGGTCTGGCGGGGCCGGGCTGGTACAATCGCAGGCGATCCGAAGAGGCCGGTTCCCCCGGCCTCTTCCCTTTCCCAGCGAGCCCCGCCATGCCCCTGAACCCGACCGATCTGTTCGACCTCCGTTCGCTGCTCTCCGAGGAGGAGCGCGCCGTGCAGGACACGGTGGCCCGCTTCACCGACGAGAAGGTCCTGCCGATCATCGGCGACTGCTTCGACCAGGGCCGCTTCCCGAAGGAACTGGTGCCCGAGATCGCCGCGATGGGCCTGCTCGGCTCCTCGCTGCCGGAAGCCTACGGTTGCGCTGGCCTCAACGCGGTCAGCTACGGCCTGATCTGCCAGGAGCTGGAGCGCGGCGACTCCGGCATCCGCAGCTTCGTCTCGGTGCAGAGCTCGCTGTGCATGTACCCGATCTTCGCGTATGGCGACGAGGAACAGCGCCAGCGCTACCTGCCGGGCATGGCCCGGGCCGAGATCATCGGCTGCTTTGGTCTCACCGAGCCGCACGGCGGCTCCGACCCGGCCAACATGAAGACCACGGCGCGCAAGGACGGCGGCGACTGGGTCCTCAACGGCGCCAAGATGTGGATCACCAACGGCAACCTGGCGCACATCGCCATCGTCTGGGCGCAGACCGAGGACGGCATCCAGGGCTTCATCGTGCCGACGGACACCAAGGGCTTCACCGCGCAGGAGATCCACCGCAAGATGAGCCTGCGGGCGTCGGTCACCAGCGCGCTGTTCCTCGACAACGTCCGCATCCCGGACCGCCAGCGCCTGCCGAACGTGAAGGGCCTCAAGGGCCCGCTCGGCTGCCTCACGCAGGCCCGCTACGGCATCACCTGGGGCCCGATCGGTGCCGCCCAGGCCTGCCTGACCGAGGTGGTGAACTACACCAAGGAGCGCATCCTGTTCGGCCGGCCGGTGGCCGCCACCCAGAGCGCGCAGATCAGGATGGCCGACATGGCCCGGCGCATCACGCTGGCCCAGCTGCTCTCGCTGCAGCTCGGCCGCTTGAAGGACGCCGGCGCCATGCAGCCGACGCAGGTGAGCCTCGCCAAGTGGAACAACTGCCGCATGGCGATCGACATCGCCCGCGAGGCCCGCGACCTGCTCGGCGGTTCCGGCATCACCACCGAGTACGCGCCGATCCGCCACGCGCTGAACCTCGAGTCGGTCATCACCTACGAGGGCACCGAGACGGTGCACCAGCTGGTGGTCGGCCGCGAGCTGACCGGCATCAACGCGTTCTGATCGGTGGCCGATCGAGCGCGTGCACGGCCCCCGGGCCGCGCCCGGCCCGCCACAGCCGCCACGAGAACCACAGGCCGAAGGCCCCCATCGCGGTGTAGAACCACATGCCCGGCGCGTAGCCGGCCGGGTTCTCGGGCGAGGCGCGGGCCCAGTCGTTGAGCGCGCCGATCACCACCGGCACCGAGGCCATGCCGAGCTGCTGGCAGAAGGTCATCAGCGCGTAGGCCGAGCCCAGCCGTTGCTCCCCGACCAGGTAGGCCACCGAGGGCCACAGCACGGCCGGGATCAGCGAGAACACCAGCCCGAACAGCGTGATGCAGGCCAGCAGGGTGAGCGGCACCTCGTTGCCGCCGGGCAGCGGCACGCCGGGGCCGGGTGGCAGGTAGGTGATGGCGAGGAACAGCGGCAGCATGGCGAGCGAGCCGGCCGCCATGAACAGCGAGCGCTTGCCGACCCGGTCCACCCACAGGCCGAACAGCGGTGTCGCGATGATGGCGGCCAGCGGCAGGATGCTGCTCAGCATGCCGGCGCTGGCCCGGTCCATGCCGTGGGCCTGCTGGAAGTAGTTGATCGCGAAGCCGCGGAACGGGAACACGGTGGCGTAGAACACCACGCACAGCGCCACGATGTACCAGTAGGTGCGCGGGAAGCGGAACACCTGGCCGAGCCGGAGTTGCTCGGGCGCGGCGCGCTCGCCGAGGTCGATGCGGCCTTCGGTGCGACGCTCGTGCAGCCAGTAGAGCATCGCCGCCGCCACCGACACGCCGGCGATGCCGGTGGCCAGCCACAGCGGGTCCTGCCAGTTGGCGTAGAGCGGGGCGGCGAAGCCGGTCGACCAGTCGGCCGAGGCCGAGCCGAGCCGCGAGATCGAGAGGTTCAGCCCGAAGGCGAGGCTCAGCTCGCTGCCCTTGAACCAGCGTGCCAGCACCGTGGTGGCGGCGACGATCATCGGCTCGGCCCCGAGCCCGAGCAGGAAGCGGCCGGCGAGGATGGTCTCGAAATCCGGGCCGAGTGCCGTCAGTGCGGCGGCCACCACGCAGACGACGGCGAACACCAGCAGGGCGGTGCGGGTGCCGAAGCGGTCGATGATCAGGCCGCCGGCCAGCAGCACCAGCAGGGCGGCGACGCTGTAGGCGGTCGAGAACAGGCCGATCTGCGCGAACGAGAAGCCGAGCTGCGAGCGCATCAGGTCGACCACCGGGCCCAGCGAGTCGAACACGTAGTAGTTGCCGAACATCGCGAGGCTGACGAAAACCAGCGCGGTCCAGCGTTGCAGGGGCGTGGGGCGGGGCAGGGAGGTGGGCGTCATGCCGGGGTTTCGGTTGGGCAGACCGCACCCTAGCCGATCGCGGTGGCGACCGGAACGCCCCATGCCAGCACCGGCCGGCGGGCAGGGACTACAATCCGCGGCTTCCCCGACTGCTGCGCCGGCGCACCGCCGGCAACCACGCCCCCGCATGTCCGCCCTCTACGCCCCCGCGATCCCCCGCCCCGTCCCCGCCCGCATGCGCGGCCTCAACCGCGCCGAGATCTGCGACCGCAACTTCGTCGAGTTCGTCGAGGCCTGGGACGGGCCGGTGCACGCGGCCCCGGCCGCGGAGGCTCCGGTGCTGCCCGGTGCCGCGCTCACGGCCACCGACTTCCTGCACCTGTTCGAGTCGCAGCTGATCAGCCGGCATCTGGATTTGATGGCCCGCGTGCTGCGCGTGCAGAACAAGGTCTTCTACACCATCGGTTCCTCCGGCCACGAGGGCAACGCGATGGTGGCGCGGCTCAGCCGCCACACCGATCCGGCTTTCCTGCACTACCGCAGCGGCGGCTTCATGGCCGAGCGCTTCCGCAAGCTGCCGGGCATGGACCCGGTGATGGACTCGGCGCTCAGCTTCGCCGCCAGCAAGGATGACCCAGCCTCGGGCGGGCGGCACAAGGTCTGGGGCAGCAAGCCCTTGTGGGTGCTGCCGCAGACCTCGACCATCGCCTCGCACCTGCCGAAGGCGCTCGGTACCGCCATCGCCATCGAGCAGGCGCGGCGCATCGGCCACGCGCTGCCGATCCCCGGGGATTCGATCGCGATCTGTTCCTTCGGCGATGCCAGCAGCAACCACGCCACCGCGCAGACCGCCTTCAACGCCGCGGCATGGACGGCGCACCAGAAACTCCCGGCGCCGGTACTGTTCGTCTGCGAGGACAACGGCATCGGCATCTCGGTGAAGACGCCCGCGGGCTGGATCGCCGAGCGCTTCCGGGCCATGCACGGCCTCGACTACTTCTTCGCCGACGGCCTCGACCTCGCCGCCGGCTACGGGCAGGTGCGTAACGCCGTCGAGCACTGCCGGCGCACGCGCCGCCCGACCTTCCTGCACCTCAAGACCACGCGGATCATGGGCCACGCCGGCACCGACTTCGAGATCGAGTGGCGCTCGATCGAGGAACTGGTGCAGGTGGAGGCCAGCGACCCGCTGCTGCGCTCGGCCGAGATCGCGCTGATGTCCGGCCTGATGTCGAAGGCGCAGGTGTTGGAACTGTACGAATCGATCCGCGGCCGCTGCTTCGCCGCCGCCGAGGAGGCCGACCGCCGGCCGAAGATCGAGACGCTGGAGGAGGTGATGGCGCCGCTCGCGCCCTACCACGCCGACATCGTGCAGCGCGAGGCGACCCGCAACGACTACGCCGAAGCCCGCATCAAGGCCTTCGGCGGCGAGGCGAGGCTGCCCGAGCGCCAGCCGGCCCGGCACCTCGCCATCCAGATCAACCAAGCGCTGCATGATCTGTTCGCGAAGTACCCCGAGGCCCTGCTGTTCGGCGAGGACGTGGCCCAGAAGGGCGGCGTCTACACGGTGACCAAGGGCCTGCACAAGGCCTTCGGCCCGGCGCGGGTGTTCAACACCCTGCTCGACGAGACCCTGATCCTCGGCCTCGCGCAGGGCTACGCCAACCTCGGCATGCTCCCGGTGCCGGAGATCCAGTACCTCGCCTACTTCCACAACGCCTGCGACCAGATCCGCGGCGAGGCCTGCTCGCTGCAGTTCTTCTCCAACGGCCAGTACCGCAACCCCATGGTCGTCCGCATCGCCGGCTTGGGCTACCAGCGCGGCTTCGGCGGGCACTTCCACAACGACAATTCGATCACCGCGTTGCGCGACATCCCCGGCCTCGTCATCGGCTGCCCCAGCCGCGGCGACGACGCAGCGATGATGCTGCGCACGATGATGGCGCTGGCCCGCGTGGACGGCCGCGTCTGCGCCTTCCTCGAACCGATCGCCACCTACATGACCAAGGACCTGCACGAGGCCGGCGACGGCCTCTGGCTCACCGAGTATCCAGCGCCGGACCGCGCCATCCCGCTGGGCGAGGGCAGGGTCTACGGCGAGGGCGATGATCTGGTGATCTTCAGCTTCGGCAACGGCGTACCGATGAGCCTGAAGGCGGCGCGGCAGATCGAACAGCTGCGGGGCTGGAGGGTCCGGGTGGTCGACCTGCGCTGGCTGCTGCCGCTCAACGAGGCGTTCATCCTTGACCAGGCGAAAACCGCGAAGCGCATCCTGGTCGTCGACGAGGGCCGCCGCAGCGCCGGGGTGGGCGAGGGCATCCTCACTGCGTTGGTCGAGGGCGGCTTCGGCGCGACCCCGCTGGCCCGCGTCTGCGGGGCCGACACCTACACCCCGCTCGCCGGCGCGGCCTTCCTCGTGCTGCCGTCCGAAGCCGACATCGTGCGCGCCGCCGTCGCGCTCGCCTGAGCGCCGGGCCGCCCCGCCTCAGGGCGTGCCGGCGGGCGGCGCGGCCGGGGCCGCCGCGGCGACCTGGCGCGGCGGCACGTAGCCGAAGGTGGTCGAGAGCAGGCGCTCGAGGCCGTCGTAGGCCGAGGGATCGGTGGCGACGAAACGCTCGGTGCGCAGTTCGTTGAGGATGATGAAGGCTTCCGGATCCTCGTGCAGGCGCGTCAGCGCCTCGGCGATCCGCGCGCGATCGGCTTCCGGCATGCGCGGCGAGGCGCTGAACACCCGGCCCGGCACGCTGCGGCTGCGCCAGATCTCGGTCAGGGCCGGGTTCTCGCCGGCCATGTAGGCCGGCAGCAGGGTGCCTTCCACGTCGCCGGCGAAGATCAGGTCGGGGCCGTCCGACCACTTGCTGCTGATGGCGCGGATCTCGGGCTGGGCCAGCGGGTTGCGGAAGCTGTCGAACACCAGCACGTGGCCGAGGTTCGGTGCGCCGAGCGACGCCACGGTGCGGCCGACGATGCCGTTGCGGCCCTCGTCGACGATTTCCGGGTCGGCGGCGGCGATGACGAAGGCCGAATCCTCGACGGTGCGGGCGAGCGGCAGGTAGCCGCTGCGCTTGTGCCGGTAGTCGAAGAAGTGGCCTTCCTCGAACACCACGTCCGCCCCGTTGCCCGCACGCAGGTCCCGCCAGTGCTGGTTGAAGTTGGGAGCGCTGCGCAGGCTGAAGCGGAAGCCGGTGCTGCGGTTCAGGTAGGTCAGCAGCGGACCGTAGACCTCGCGGAGCTGGTCCGCCGGGAAGGTCGGCTCCACGGCGAGGGTGTAGTCGGCGGCCTTGGCGGCGGGCAGGGCGAGCAGGGCGGCCGCGGCGATGCAGGCGGCGAGCGGCAGGCCGAGTTTTGAAAACATCGAACGCATAGCAGGCTCCGGGGCGGCCACGACGGGACCACCCCGGAGTCTAGAGCATTCGCACCAAAACGGGGGGAGACCCCGCTTCTCAGCGGTTGGGCGCCAAGCGGCCGCTCGGGTAGGGCAGCAGGCGGCCGAACAGGGTGCCGTGCATCATCCGGTAGACATCGATGTTGTCGAAGCGCTGGCTGAACGTGCTGGCCAGCAAGGGCGCATTCAGGCCGGCGGCGCGCGACACGATGGCGCCGTGCATGTCGCCAAAGCCCAGGGTCCAGGCCACGGCGAACTGCTGGCGATTTCCGAACTGGTCGGGCTCGGTCACGAACAGCGGCGAGGAAAACCCCTCGACGCCGTCGAGCAGCACCTCCAGCGGCGTGCCGGTCGGGATTCGTGCGGAACCGGGAGCAAAGCCGGTCCGGGCGAGGTTGGCGAGGGTCAACACATCGGGTGCACGGCCGGTCGGCAGGTTGTTGGTGGGCGGGTCGACGTCGAGTACCGGCGCGGTGATCGCCTGCATGCCGCCGGCATCGCTGTCGGCCGCGGTCAGGATCAGGGTGCGCGGGTTGCGGCGGAGGAAGTCGAGCGAGACGCCGATGGCCTCATCGGCGCGGCGCAGGGATTCGAGCATGCCGATGGCATTGCCACCGTTGCCGAAGTTGTCCACGCTCTCCGGCTCGGCGATCAGGAAGAAGCGCCGCTGGCTGGCGCTGGGCGCGCGGCTGGCGGCCCGCTGCAGGATGGTGAGCGCGAGTTCGGTCATTTCGGCGAAGCTGGGCGGGTTGAAGCCTGCCTCGGTCGCCACCGGATCGCCGAACAGCACGATCCGGCTCTGTTTCGCCGGGGCCGGGCCGACCTCGCCCGCCTGCATGTCGCTTCGCACGAAGCCGCGCGCGATCAGATCGGCTTCGGGACGATCGTTCATGGTGTCCTGGAAGGCGAACAGCCCGAGCACGCGCGGCGCGTAACCGGGATGGGCAGCCAGCGCCCGGCGCAGGGCCTCGAACTCGGCACGGGTGCGGATGACGATGTGGTCATCGAGCCGGGCCGGGTCGTTGCTCATGTCGCCGCTGCCCATGGCATTCCACGCCGATTGCAGGTCCAGCGCGTCGGTGCGCAGGCTGAGTCGGCTGTTGAGCGGTGCGCCGCGTTCCTGGTTGACGTTGCGGTGCAGGGTGTTGCGGCCGGCCGGCAGGGTGTCGGCTTCGCCGCCGCCGAGGATCACCCAGGGCGCCACATCGTTCATGCCGGTGCGACCGAGGATGATCTGGCGGGTGATCTCCTGCCAGTTGTTGCGATTGCCGGCCTCGGCGAGGAACGCCCCCGTGCCCGGTTCGCCGATGTGGCCGTCGTTGACGATGCCCACCGGGATGCCGGAATTGGCCGCTTCGCGCATGATCGAGCCGGGAAAGCCCGAGAGCGAAAGGATCGGACGGTCGAGGCCACGGTTGCCGTCGCCATCACGGCCGAACGAGCCCACGGCATCGACCTTGTAGCCGAAGGCATGGGTCGTGGCGCTGCCGTGGGACGTGCCGGAGATGGCATTCTCGAGATGGCCGCGATAGAGCCCCATGAACGGAAGACGGTCCCAGTGCTGGACGCCATCGGCACCCCGGTAGAACAGGCGTGCCAGGGACCAGTGGTTCAAGCCGGCTCCATCCGGGTGGAAGAAGATGACGTTGCCGGTGGGCATGCGCCGTGCGACATCTTCGCGGCCTGGATCACGAAGGAACTCCGCGCCGCGCTTGTTGCCGGCCTGGGCCTCGGTTTCCCCGGCCAGGGTTTCGGCCTTGGCGGAGCCGGACCATGCGCTGGCGGATACGCCGAGTACGACGGCGGCGAAGGCGTTTGCGAGGATCGTCGTGCGGAGCATCATGGCGTTGCCTTCCTCAAAGGTTCGGGGGTGGCGGGTTCTCCGGCTTTTCCAGAACCGGCGCTCCTACGATGTCCGGCCAACATGACGTCACCGTTTCCGACGTCGCCTCAAACCGGTCGCGCCAGTCCGGCCAAGGGGCGGCGCACGCGCAGCGGGTGGCCGTCCGCGAAGGCCTGCAGGGCCTCGTCGAGCAGGCCGACCACCAGCGCGCCGCGGCCGTCGGCGGTGGCGCCCACCACCTCGGCCAGGTCGCGGCCGTCGCCGTCGCTGAGCCGGCCGCCCTCGGCCAGGCCCTGGCCATCGACCCACCAGGCCTGGCGCTTGGCCTGGCCCAGGAAATGCGTGCGGGCCACGATCTCCTGGCCGGGGTAGCAGCCCTTCTTCACGCTGAAGGCCTTGAGCCGCTGCAGCGAAAGCATGTGCGGGGTCCAGGCGTGCTCGCGGCCGGGCGACCAGCGCGGCAGGCCGTGGCGCAGGTCGGCCTCGCGCCAGCGCGCGGTGGCGACCGGATCGGGCGGCCCGTCCCCCGGCAGGATCCGCAGCCGGCGCGCACCGCCCTCGGCCGTGAGGTCGAGCACGCCGTGGCCCGCCGGGTCGGCCAGCAGGTGGTCACGGCCACCGTTGCGCTCCGTGCCTTCGCCGGTCCCGCCGAATTCACCGAAGGCCCGCAGCTCGCTGCGGTGGTGCAGCCGTGCCTTGCTGCGCAGCAGGTAGCGCGAGAGTCCGGTGACGAAGGCGGCGGGCTCGGTGTCGAACAGCAGCAGCCGCAGCTGGCCGGGGGCCAGCCGGAGCAGGGCGAACAGCGCCTGCACGCGACCCTTGGGGCAGAGCCAGCCGTTCCAGTGCCACTGCCCGGCGTCCAGCGCGAACACGTCGTTCATGGTCTGGGACTGGGCGAAGGACTCGGCGTCGGGGCCTTCGAGGTCGATGACGGCGATGTCGCCGAGGAGGGATGCCGGGTTCGGATTCACATGATCTCGCTTGAACAGCCTGCAACGGGTGCTTAACATCCAACCATGCTTCCGCAGCCTCCCAGTCTAGGCGAGGTTCCCCTGCCCACGGCAGTCCCGGAACCTGCGCCGGCTCCCTTGCCGCCGTCGTCTCCGCCGCTCGAATGGGGTGGGCGCGAAGGTCCCGATCCGACCCGGTTCGGCGACTGGGAAAAGAACGGCCGTTGCATCGACTTCTGACCGCAGGACGCGGCCATCCCACCGAGACCCGAGCGCAGCCCATGGCCACGCAATCCCGACCCCTGTCCCCGCACCTGCAGGTCTACAAGCCGCAGCTCACGTCGGTGATGTCGATCCTCCACCGCATCACCGGCGTGGTGAACGCGTTCGGCTTCCTGCTGGTCGCCGTCTGGCTGCTGGCGCTGGCCGCGGGGGAACCGGCCTATGCCGCCTTCCTCGCCTGCGCGGCCTCGCTGCCCGGGCAGCTGCTGCTCTTCGCGTTCTCGGCGAGCCTGGTCTACCACCTGCTGAACGGTGTCCGCCACCTGTTCTGGGATGCCGGTTGCGGCTTCGCGATCCCGCAGGTGTACCGCTCCGGTTACACGGTGATCGTGCTGGCGCTGCTGCTGACCGGCCTGCTCTGGTACCTCGGCCTCTCGGTCGGGGGTGCGGCATGAGCCGCCTGCGCCACCCCTGGGCCGTGGCGCGTGGCCTCGGCAGCGCGAAGGAGGGTGTTGCCCACTGGTGGGCGCAGCGTCTCTCCGCCGGCGCCCTGCTGTTCCTCGTGCCATGGTTCGTGCTCACCGTGGTCTCGATGATCGGCATGGACCACGCCAACGCCCGCGCCTTCCTCGCCCAGCCGCTCAACGCCATCCTGATGCTGGCCTTCGTGCTCGCCGTGGCCTGGCACGCGCGGCTCGGCCTCCAGGTCGTCATCGAGGACTACATCCACGCGCCCTGGCTCGAGATCGCGCTGCAGCTGCTGGTCAAGGCCGCCTACGCGCTCGCCGCCCTCGCCTCCGTCGTGGCCATCGGCCGCATCGCCTTCACCGCCTGAAGCCCACCATGACGACTCCGCACACGAACAGCGCCTACAAGATCACCGAGCACCAGTACGACATGGTCGTGGTCGGTGCCGGCGGCGCCGGCCTCCGCGCCACCTTCGGCCTCGCCGCCAAGGGCCTGCAGACGGCCTGCATCAGCAAGGTCTTCCCGACCCGCTCGCACACCGTCGCGGCGCAGGGCGGCATCTCCGCCGCACTCGCCAACATGGGCGAGGACGACTGGCGCTACCACTTCTTCGACACCGTCAAGGGCTCGGACTGGCTGGGCGACCAGGACGCCATCGAGTACATGTGCCGCGAGGCCATCCCGGCCATCATCGAGCTCGAGCACTACGGCGTGCCGTTCTCGCGCACCGAGGAGGGCAAGATCTACCAGCGCCCGTTCGGCGGCATGACCACCCGCTACGGCGAGGGCCCGCCGGCGCAGCGCACCTGCGCCGCCGCCGACCGCACCGGCCACGCCATCCTGCACACGCTCTACCAGCAGTCGCTGGCGCACGACGCGCGCTTCTTCATCGAGTACTTCGCCCTTGATCTCATCATGGACGAGGAGGGCGTGTGCCGCGGCGTGATCGCGCTGGACATGGCCGAAGGCACGATCCACGTGTTCCGCGCCCACGGCGTGGTGCTCGCCACCGGCGGCTACGGCCGCGCCTACTTCTCGGCGACCTCGGCGCACACCTGCACCGGCGACGGCGGCGGCATGGCGCTGCGCGCCGGCCTGCCGCTGCAGGACATGGAGTTCGTGCAGTTCCACCCGACCGGCATCTACGGCGCCGGCTGCCTGATCACCGAAGGCGTGCGCGGCGAAGGCGGCATCCTGCGCAACGCGCAGGGCGAGCGCTTCATGGAGCGCTACGCGCCGAGCGTCAAGGACCTCGCCCCGCGCGACATGGTCAGCCGCTCGATGACCATCGAGATCCGCGAGGGCCGCGGCGTCGGCCCGAACAAGGACCACATCCACCTCGACCTCACCCACCTCGACCCGAAGGTCATCCACGAGCGCCTGCCGGGCATCGCCGAGACCGCCAAGATCTTCGCCGGCGTCGACGTCGAGAAGCAGCCGATCCCGGTGCTGCCGACCGTGCACTACAACATGGGCGGCCTGCAGACCAACTACCACGGCGAGGTCGTCACCCTGAAGGACGGCAACCCGGACGCCGTGGTGCCGGGCCTGTATTCGATCGGCGAGGCCGCCTGCGTGTCGGTGCACGGCGCCAACCGCCTCGGCTCGAACTCGCTGCTCGACCTCGTGGTGTTCGGCCGCGCCGTGGCCAACCGCTGTGCCGAGACCATCAAGCCCGGCCAGCCGCACAAGCGCCTCGCCTCCGATGCGCTCGATCGGTCGCTGGCCAACCTCGACAAGCTGCGCCACGCCAAGGGCGGCACGCCGACGGCGGACATCCGCCTCAACATGCAGCGCATCATGCAGAACGACGCCGCGGTGTTCCGCACCGGCGAGACCCTGCGGCAGGGCGTCGAGAAAATCCGCGCGGCCCACGACTCCTTCGCGGACGTGAAGGTCTCGGATCGCTCCCTGGTCTGGAACTCCGACCTCATCGAGACCCTGGAGCTGCAGAACCTGCTGGCGCAGGCGGTGGTGACGATGGTGTCGGCGGAGAACCGCAAGGAGTCGCGTGGCGCCCACGCCCGCGAGGACTTCCCGGAGCGCGACGACGCCGAGTGGATGAAGCACACCCTGTGCTGGATCGACGACCAGGGCAAGACGCGCATCGACTACCGTCCGGTGCACCTCAACACCCAGACCGACGCCGTGCAGCCCATTCCGCCCAAGGCGCGCAAGTACTGACATGACCATTCCGCGCGAAGACGCGCAAGTACTGACATGACCATTCCGCGCGAAGGCGGCTTGCTGGCCTGGCAGTTCCGCGATTACGCGGAGCGCCACCAGGACAAGCTGAACCTCTGGCTGCACCTCTACAGCGTGCCGGTCTTCATCGCCGGCCTGGCGGCGGCCTTCGCCAACCTGCTGGAACTGCGCTGGTTCGGGGTCGCCGTGTCGCTGGGCTTCGTCCTGGTCGCGGTCGCCATGCAGGCTTTGGGCCACCGCCGCGAGACCCGGCCGGCACCGCCGATCGAGGGCCCGCTCGACGGGCTGCGCCAGATCGTCGCCGAGCAGTTCGTCACCTTCCCCCGTTTCGTCCTTTCCGGCGGCTGGATGCGCAACGTCACGCGCCGCGCCAGGCACCACTGACCCGAGGTCACACGATGGCTGAGTTCACCCTCCCGCGGAATTCCAGGATCGGCAAGGGCAGGCACTTCCCCGCGCCGGCCGGGGCGAAGAACGTCCGCAGCTTCAAGGTGTACCGCTGGAACCCGGACGACGGGAACAACCCCAGCGTCGACACCTACGACGTCGACCTCGACCAGTGCGGCCCGATGGTCCTCGACGCGCTGATCAAGATCAAGAACGAGATCGACCCGACGCTGACCTTCCGCCGCTCCTGCCGCGAGGGCATCTGCGGCTCCTGCGCGATGAACATCGACGGCACCAACACGCTGGCCTGCACCAAGGCCATCGACGAATGCGGCAGGAAGGAGGTGCCGATCTACCCGCTGCCGCACCTGCCGGTGATCAAGGACCTGGTGCCCGACCTGACGCACTTCTACGCGCAGTACGCTTCGATCCGGCCGTGGATGCGCACGCAGAGCGCCGCCCCGGCAAGCGGCGAGCGCTTGCAGTCGCCGGAGGACCGCAAGAAGCTCGACGGCCTCTACGAGTGCATCCTCTGCGCCTGCTGCAGCACCAGCTGCCCCAGCTACTGGTGGAACGGCGACCGCTACCTCGGCCCCGCCATCCTGCTGCAGGCCTACCGCTGGATCATCGATTCCCGCGACGAGGACACCGGCGCGCGCCTCGACGACCTCGAGGACCCCTTCAAGCTCTACCGCTGCCATACCATCATGAACTGCGCCCGCACCTGCCCGAAGGGCCTGAACCCGGCCAAGGCGATCGCCGAGATCAAGAAGCTCATGCTCGCTCGCCGGGGTGCCTGATGACGATCTCGCCGCTGGTGTGGCCGATGCTCGCGATGGTGGCACTGGTGTTCGCCGTGGCTGGCCGCATGTTCGCGACCCGTGTCGGCGAGATGACGCGCCGCCGGATCCACCCGCAGGCCGTGGCCTCGGCGAAGCAGATGGCCGAGACGCTGGAGGACACCCGGGCGGCCGACCACTTCCGCAACCTGTTCGAGACGCCGGTGCTGTTCTTCGTCGGCGTTCTCGCGGTGATGCAGGCCGGCATCGAGGGCGTGGGCCTGCTGCTCGCGGCCTGGGCCTTCGTCGGTGCGCGCGTGCTGATGGCCATCGAAGCCTGCGGGCGCAACAAGGTGATGCGCCGGTTCCAGTGCTTCCTCGCCGCCTGCGCAGCACTGCTGGCGTTCTGGCTGCAACTGGCCCTGCACTGGGCCGGCGTGCTCTGAGCGCACCCGGCCGGTGCGGGGCATGAGGCCGTGAGCGGGGTCGATCCGGTCGAGCTGAAGCGCCTGCGATGGCGCTGCCGCCGCGGCATGCGCGAGCTCGACCAGCTGATGGAGCGTTTCCTCGACCGCGCCTGGCCGACGTCTTCCGAAACCGATCGCGGGCTTTTCCTCAGGCTTCTCGACACCGAAGACGACATCCTGTGGCGATGGTGCATGGGCCGCGAGCGCCCGGAGGATCCCGCCCTTGCCGGCTTCGTCGAACGACTCCTTTCCCTGCCGCCTTGAATGGCGGCCCTCGCGGCTGGGCATCGCGGCGGCCCTGCTGCTGCCGTCCGCGGCGGGCGCCGGCCTGGCCCTCTCCGGCCTGCCGGCCCTGCTGGCCAGCGTGACCGGCCTCGAAGCCGGGCCGCTGGCCCTGGCGGCGCTGCTGGCCGGTGGTCTGTCTGGCGCATGGCGTGCCCGCCGCGCCGCCCGCCGCCCCGCGCTCGTACTGTGGCTCCGCGAAGGCGGCGGCCTCGCCCTCGCGGCCGACGGCCCGTCCCGTCCGGCCGGTTTCACTGAACGCTGGCCGCTCGCCGTGCTGCGGATCGAGCCCGCCGGCCCCGCATGGCGGTTCTGGCCGGATACCCTGTCGCCCGCGGCCCGCCGCCACTGCCGGCTCTGGGCCGGCAGCGCACCCGTCCCCATCGCCCCGCACCACTGGATGCTTTAGCGCATGTTCCAACCACTGCCCCTGGCGATCGGCCTGCGCTACCTGCGTGCCAAGCGCCGCAACCGCTTCATCAGCTTCATCAGCGCCGCCTCCATCCTCGGCATCATCATCGGGGTGATCGCGCTCATCACCACCATCGCGGTCATGAGCGGCTTCCAGCGCGAGATCCGCGACCGCCTGCTCGGCTCGGTCGCCCACGTCACGGTCGAGGGCATGCAGGGCGGGCTCGCGGACTGGCGCGGGGTCGTCGTCGCGGTCGAACAGGACCCGCGCGTCGCCGGTGCCGCCCCCTACGTCCGCCGCGAGGGGCTGCTGAGCGGCGGCCGCACCAGCGCGGCGCTGGTCATGGGCATCGACCCGGCCGCCGAGCGCGCGGTCTCCGAGCTGGCCGACCGGATGATCGTCGGTTCGATCGACGATCTCCGCGACGGCGAATTCAACATCCTGCTCGGCGACCAGCTCGCCATGATGCTCGGCGTGCAGGTCGGCGACCGCGTGCAGGCCACCCTCAACGAGTTCAGCTCGACCCCGCTCGGCGCGCTGCCGCGCTCGCGCCGCTTCACCGTCGCCGGCATCTTCGCCATGGGCGAGTTCACCGCCGACAGCAGCTTCGCCTTCATCGCCCTCGGCGACGCCCAGCGCCTGCTGCGGCTCGGCGACGCGGTCAGCGGCGTGCGCATCCGCCTGCACGACCTCTGGCAGGCGGGCGCGGTCTCCACCGAGCTGCTGCGCGAGCTGCCGGTGGAGGCGCGCATCAGCGACTGGATGCGCGACAACCGCAACTTCTTCAGCGCCCTGCGGATGGAGCGCACGGTGATGTTCGTGCTGCTCTCGCTGGTGATCGCCATCGCCGCCTTCAACCTCGTCTCCTCGCTGGTGATGCTGGTGCAGGACAAGCAGGCCGACATCGCCATCCTGCGCACCCTCGGGCTGACACCGCGGCAGGTGATGGGGGTGTTCATCGTGCAGGGCAGCGTGATCGGCGTGGTCGGCACCCTGGTCGGCGTGGTCCTGGGCGTGCTGCTCAGCCTCAACCTCGGCACCATCGTGGGCACCATCGAGGGCTGGACCGGCCGCGAGCTGATGCCGGCCGAGGTCTACTTCATCACCGGCGTGCCGACCGCGGTCTACCCCGCCGACGTCGCCAGCGTGGCGGTGGTGGCGCTCTCGCTGTGCTTCCTCGCCACCCTCTACCCGGCCTGGCGCGCCTCGCGCACTGACCCGGCCAGCGCGCTGCGCTATGAGTGAGCCCATGGAACCCGTCCTCGAAGCCCGCCGGCTCGCCAAGACCTACCGCGAAGGCGGGCTGGAGACCCCGGTCTTCGCCGACCTCGACCTCGCCATCGCGCCGGGCGAGGCGGTGGCCGTGATCGGTGCCTCCGGCGTCGGCAAGAGCACCCTGCTGCACCTGCTGGGCGGCCTCGACACGCCGAGCGGCGGCGAGGTGTTCGTCGCCGGGCAGGCGATGGCGGCGCTGCCGGACGCCGAGCGCGGCCGCCTGCGCAACCGCGCCCTGGGCTTCGTCTACCAGTTCCACCACCTGCTGCCCGAGTTCACCGCGCTGGAGAACGTGATGCTGCCGCTGCTGGTGCGCGGCGATGCCGCGGCGGCGGCGGAAGCGCCGGCGCGCGGACTGCTCGAACGGGTCGGCCTGGGGCACCGGCTCGGCCACAAACCGGGCGAGCTCTCCGGCGGCGAGCGCCAGCGCTGCGCGGTGGCCCGCGCCCTGGTGACGCGGCCGGCCTGCGTGCTCGGCGATGAACCCACCGGCAACCTCGACGAGACCTCGGCGGCGCGGGTCTTCGAACTGATGCTGGAACTGAACCGGGCGCAGGGCACGGCGCTGGTGATGGTGACCCACGACCGCCGCCTCGCCCGCCGCCTCGACCGCGTGCTGGAACTGCGCGGTGGCCACCTGCACCGCTGGGTGCCGGACTAGCCGGCATGGACACTGGGCAGGGACGCCCGTCACCACCGCTCGTCGCCCTGGTCGGCGCGGCCCTGGCCGGTGCCAGCGGCAGCGCCCTCGCCCCGTGGCTGGTGCCCTGGCCGCTGCTGCTGGGCACCCTTGGCGCGGCGGCCCTGGGGTGTTTTCTCGCCCGTCCGTCCGCTGCCCGCGGCCTTGCGACCCTCACGCTGGCCCTGCTGGTCGGGGCCCTGCTGGTGCGGCTCGCCGCCGGCACGGTGCTGGAATCCCGCCTGCCCGTCGCCTTCGACGGTGCCGAGGCGCGGATCGAGGGCCGCCTGGTGGGGTTGCCCCGCTACGACGCGGAAGGGCTGGTGGCGCTGTTCGCGGTCGAGCAGCTGCGGTCCGGGCCGGCGGGCTTGGCCGACCAGCTCGAGGGGCGGCGGGTCGAACTGCGCTGGTTCCGTGATGGCGCGGCGCTGGCGGCCGGCAGCCGCTGGCAGCTCGGCGTGGGCCTGCGTCCGCCACCGCCTTCGCCGGGGCCGGGGCAGGCCGATGCCGCCCGCCGTTCCGCCGTCGAGGGCTGGGTCGCCGTGGCCCAGGTGCGCGGCAGTGCTCCGGTGTTGGCGCTCGGCCCGGCCGCTGGGCCGCGGGCCGCGCTCGACCGCTGGCGCGCGGCGCGGGCGGCGGCGATCGAGGCCGCACTCGGGGCCGCCGACGCCCGCTACGTCCGGGCCCTGGCGATCGGCGACACCCGCGGCCTCGACAGCGCCGACTGGTCGCTGCTGCGGCGTTTCGGCCTCACCCACCTGATCGCCATCAGCGGCTTCCACGTCGCCCTGGTCGCCCTGCTCGGGGTGGCCGCGGTGCACTTGAGCTGGTGGTGCTGGCCGGCGCTGGCGCGGCGCTGGCCGCGCCCGCTGGCGGCGGCCTGGGGCGGGCTGCTGGTGGCGCTGGCCTACGCCGGCATGGCCGGCTTCAGCCTGCCCACCGTGCGCACGGTGCTGATGATCGCCGTGGTCGCCCTTGCCCGCAGCACCCTGCGCCATTGGCCGCCCCTGCAACCGCTGGCGCTGGCGGTGGCGGCGGTGCTGCTGTTCGATCCGCTGGCGGTGCTGACGCCGGGTTTCTGGCTGTCCTGCGGCGGCGTGCTGCTCCTGGTCTGGGGTTGCGGCGAGGCAAGGTTGCCGCTCGTCCGCGGTTTCCTGCGCGCGCAATGGGTGGCCAGCTTCGGCCTGCTGCCGGTGCTGGCGGCGGCCTTCCTCGCGGTGCCGGTGCTGGGGCCGCTCGCCAACCTCGTCGCCATCCCGTGGATCAGCCTGGTGGTGGTGCCGCTCGCCGTGCTCGGTCTGCTGTTCGAAGCCCTCGCCCCGGCCCTCGCCGGCCTCGCCTGGGGCACGGCGGCGGCCGCCATGGGCCTGCTCGAACGCGGCCTTTGGGCCTTGCCCGATTCGCTGGCACCGCTGTGGTGGACCGGGCCGCCCAGCCTGCCGGCCCTGGCACTGGCCGTGCTCGGGATCGGCTGGATGCTGCTGCCCCGCGGGGTGCCGGCCCGTCCTGCCGGCCTGTTGCTGCTCCTGCCGCTGCTCTGGCCGACGCCGCCGCAGCCGGTGCCCGGCAGCCTCGAACTGCACGTCTTCGACCTGCCGCGTGGGCAGGCCGTGCTGGTGCGCAGCGCCCACCACGCGCTGCTGGTCGATGCCGGTCCGCCCGGCGATGCACTGGTCGAGGCCCTGCACGCCAGCGGCCTGCGCCGGCTCGACCGCATCGTGCTGACCCGCGACCAGCCCGGTCGCCGCGGCGGGCTCGCCGCCGTGCAGGCGGCCTGGCCGCAGGCGCTGCCGTGGTTGCCGCCGGGGGCCGTGGACGGCACGCCGGCCGAAGCCGGGACGCATTGGGCCGGGCTCGACCTCGGCGTCGAGGTGCTGCATCCGCATGCCGATTTCCCGACCGGCGACGCCGAGGCCACCGCCGTGCTGCGCCTGCACGGTGCCTTCGGCGAGGTGCTGCTGGCCGGCGATGGCGGCCGCTGGATCGCCGCCCGCATCGCCGCGCAGGGCCACGACCCGCGCCTGCTGCTGGCCGGCCCGGCGGTGCTGGCCGAGTGGCAGGCGCGCTTCCCGGCCGCGCAGGCGGTGGCCAGCCGGCGACCGGGGCCGGCCCTGTCGCGGCGTTGGCCGGAGCGGCTGGCCCAGCCGGGGCGGGGCGGGCGGCTGCACATCGTCGTGCCGGCTGACGGCCCGCCGCGCATCGCGGCCTGGCGCGGCGCGCCCCGCCGCTGGTGGGACGGCGCGGCCATCGCCAGCGGCTATGCTGTAGGGCCGTGAACGAGGTCTTCCATGCTTGAACTGGTGATTGCCGGCGGCTGGGTGATGGTGCCGATCCTGCTGTTGGCGGTGGCAGCACTCGGCATCTGCCTGGAGCGTCTCTGGACCCTGCGCCGCAGCGAGGTGCTGCCGGCCGGCCTCGGCGAGGAGGTCCGGCAGTGGGCGCGCGGCCGCCAGCTCGACCCCCGGCACATCGAGGTGCTGCGCGCCAATTCGCCGCTCGGCACCCTGCTGGCGGCGGCGCTGGACGTCCGCCACCGCGGTCGCGAGCAGGTCAAGGAGCGGGTCGAGGACATCGGCCGCCACGTCGTCCACGGCCTGGAGCGGCTGCTGCCGACCTTGGGCACCATCGCCGCGGTGGCACCGCTGCTCGGCCTGCTCGGCACCGTGGTCGGCATGATCGAGATGTTCTTCGGCATCCTCGAGGCCGGGGTCGGCGACGCCCACCGGCTGGCCGGCGGCATCGGCCAGGCCCTGATCTCGACCGCCGCCGGCCTGCTGGTGGCGATCCCGGCGCTGGTGATGCACCGCTACTTCCGCGCCCGGGTGGCGGCCTACGTGGTCGACATGGAGCGCGAGGCGATCGCCCTGGTCGATGCCATCGACGAGCAGTCCGGCGCCGCCCGCAAGCCGAAGGGCGCGGCGGCATGAGGTTCGCCCGCCCCGGCGAGGACGAGCCGGAGATCAGCCTGGTCTCGCTGATCGACGTGATCTTCTGCATCATCGTGTTCCTCGCGGTCACCACCACCTTCGACGTGCGCACCTCGCTGCGCCTGCAACTGCCGACCGCCGGCGGCCCGACCGTCGAGATCGACGATGCCCCGCTCACCGTGGTGGTCGACGCCGAGGGCCGGCTCTACCTCGGTACCCGCGAGCTGCCGCGCGACGACCGCGCCGCCCTGGTCGCCGTGCTGGCCCGCGAGCCGGGCGACCCCGCCACCCGCCGCGTCGTGCTGCGCGCCGATGGCCGCGCCCCGCACCAGGCCGTGGTGACGGCGCTCGACGCGCTCGGCCAGGCCGGCTTCGTCCGCATCTCCATCGCCACCCTGCCGGAGTCCGCGCCGTGAGCGCGCCGGAGGACGTCGCGCCGGCCGCACCGCCAGTGCGTAGCTGGCCGGTCTACCGCCGCCTGCTCGGCTGGACCCTGAACTACCGGCCGCTGCTGGCGATCGCGGCGGTCGGCATGGTGGTCGAGGCGGGGGCGGCGGCGGCCTTCGCCTGGATGATGCAACCGATGATCGACGAGACCCTGGTCGCCGCCGGGACCGAGATCGACTGGACCATGCCGCTCGCCATCGTCGCGCTGTTCGTGCTGCGCGGCATCGCCACCTTCGTCACCGCCTACGGCATGGCCCGCGCCGGCCGCAGCGTGGTGCGCGACCTGCGGGTGGCGCTGATGGGCAAGATGCTGGCGCTGCCGTCCAGCCGCTTCGACCGCGAGCCGGTGGCGGCAATGGTCTCACGCCTCAACTACGACACCGAACAGGTCGCCCAGGCCAGCAGCGACGCGCTGAAGATCCTGCTCACCGATTCGCTGACCGTGGTCGGCCTGGTGGCGGTGATGTTCTGGTACAGCCCGATGGTCACCGTCGCCATCGCCCTCGTGGTGCCGCTGATCGCGCTGATCGCCGCGCACGTCTCGACCCGCTACCGCCGCCTCAACGGCCGCATCCAGGAGGGCGTGGCCGAGCTCGCGAGCGGCGCCGAGGAACTGCTCGCCGGCCAGCAGGACATCAAGCTCTACGGCCGCCAACCGGGCGCGGTTTCGCGCTACCGGCGGATGGCCGACCACAACCTGCGCCTGCACCTCAAGGTCGAGGTGACGCGCGCGGCGGCCTCCTCGAGCATCCAGCTGCTGGGCGCGGTGGCGCTGGCGGTGCTGCTGGTGGTCGCCGGGCTGGAGGCGGCGCGCGGGCGGCTCAGCGCCGGCGACTTCGTCGCCATCATGACGGCGATGATGGCCATCATCCCCTCGCTCAAGCGGCTCGCCAACGTGCAGGCGCTGGTGCAGCGCGGCGTGGCGGCGGCCTTGCGGCTGTTCGCGGTGCTCGACGAGCCGGCCGAGGCCGACCGCGGCGGCCATGCGGTCGAGCGCGCGCAGGGCCTCGTCGAGTTCCGCGAGGTCGGCCTGCGCTACGACGGCGCCAGCGCCGACGCGCTCGACGCGGTGAGCTTCGTCGCCCGCCCCGGCACCGTCACCGCCATCGTCGGCCGTTCCGGCAGCGGCAAGACCAGCCTGGCCCGGCTGCTGCCGCGCTTCTACGAGCCGGACCGCGGCGTGGTGCGGCTCGACGGCGTGCCGCTCGCCGACTGGTCACTCGCCGCCCTGCGCCGGCAGATCGCGGTGGTCGGCCAGCAGGTCATGCTGTTCGACGACAGCGTCGCCGCCAACATCGCCTACGGAGCCGCCGGCCCGGCCGAGGCGGTCGAGCCGGCCGCGCTGCACGCCGCCGCCGACGCCGCCAACGCCAGCGCCTTCATCGAGCAGTTGCCGGAGGGCTTCGCCACCCGCATCGGCGAGAACGGCAACCGCCTCTCCGGCGGCCAGCGCCAGCGCCTCGCCATCGCCCGCGCCGTGCTGAAGGACGCCCCGGTGCTGGTGCTCGACGAGGCCACCGCGGCGCTCGACAACGAGTCCGAGCGGCTGGTGCAGGCGGCGCTGGAGCGCCTGTTCCCGAACCGCACCACGCTGGTGATCGCGCACCGGCTCTCCACCATCGAGCGCGCCGACCAGGTGCTGGTGATGGAGGCCGGCCGCATCGTCGAGGTCGGCACCCACGCCGAACTGCTGGCCCGCGGCGGCGTCTACGCCCAGCTCCACCGCGCCCAGTTCCGCGAGGACTGACCGGTGCGGCGCCTGCGCGAGCACCTCCTCGCCTGCTGGTACGGCGGCCGTCCGCCGGGGCTTGCGCTGCGCCTGCTCGGCCGGCTCTGGGGCGGGTTGATGGCCCTGCGGCGAGGGCTCTACCGGCGCGGCCTGCTGGCCCGCCCGGCGCTGCCGATCCCGGTGCTGGTGGTCGGCAACCGCAGCGTCGGCGGTGCCGGCAAGACCCCGGTGGTGATCGCCCTGGCACCGGCGCTCGCCGCCCGCGGCTGGCGGGTCGGCGTGGTCAGCCGCGGCCATGGCCGGCGTACGCACGGCCCGGTGCGGGTCGCCGCCGGCATGGCGGCCGAGCGTTGCGGCGACGAGCCGCTGCTCATCCACCGCGAAACCGGCCTGCCGGTCGAGGTCGATGTCGACCGGGTCGCGGCGGTCCGCCGCCTGGCCGCCGCCGGCTGCACGCTGGCGATCGCCGACGACGGCCTCCAGCACCTACGGCTGCGCCGCCGCGTCGAGCTGGAGGTCGAGGACGGCCGCGGCCTCGGCAACGGCCGGGTGCTGCCGGCCGGTCCGCTGCGCGAACCGCTGCCGGCGCTGCCGGCCTTCGCCCGCATCGTCCACGGCCGCCCGCCCCGTGCCGGCGAAGTGGCCCTGCAGCTCGCGCTCGGCGAGGCGCGGGCGCTCGACGGCAGCGCCTGCCGGCCGCTCTCGGCCTTCGCCGGGCGGCGGCTGCGGGCGGTGGCCGGCATCGGCGACCCCGAACGCTTCTTCGCCGCCCTGCGTGGCGCGGGTCTCGACGTCGAGGCCTGCCCCTTCCCCGACCACCACGCCTACCGGCCGGCCGATTTCGCCGCCCTCACCGGCCTGCCGCTGCTGATGACCGCCAAGGACGCGGTGAAATGCCGCGACTTCGGCCTCGCCGACGCCTGGGAGGTGCCGCTGCGGGCGACACTCCCGGAGACCTTCCTCGACCGCCTCGACGCCGCCCTGCGCGCCCCCCACGCCGATGCCCCTGCCTGACTTCGCCATCGCCATCCCGGCCCGCTACGGGGCCTCGCGCCTGCCCGGCAAGCCGCTGCGGATGCTCGGCGGCGAGCCGCTGGTGCGCCACGTGGTGCGCCGCGCCCTCGAATGCGGCGCGGCCGAGGTGGTGCTCGCCACCGACGACGAGCGCATCGCCCGGGCGGTGGCCGACCTGCCGGTGGCCGTCTGCATGACCCGCGCCGACCACGCCTCCGGCACCGACCGGCTGGCCGAGGTGGCGCACCAACGCGGTTGGGCCGACGAGCGCCCGGTGCTCAACCTGCAGGGCGACGAACCCTTCGTGCCGGTCGCCGCCCTGCAGGCCACCGTCGCCGCCCTGGTGGCGGGCGATGCCCCCATGGCCACGATGGCCACCCCGATCATCGACAGCGCGGCCCTGTTCGACCCGGACGTGGTCAAGGTGGTGCTGGACGGGCGGGGCAGGGCGCTCTACTTCAGCCGGGCCCCGATCCCCTGGCACCGCGACCGCTACGCCCGCGAGCGGCTCGCCCCGCCGGAACCGCCCTGCCTGCGCCACATCGGGCTCTACGCCTACCGCGCCGGCTTCCTCGCCCGCTTCGCGGCCCTGCCACCGGGCCGGCTGGAGGCGTTGGAAGCGCTGGAGCAGCTGCGCGTGCTGGAGGCCGGCCACGCCATCGCCGTGGCGCTGGCACCTTGCGGCTTCCCGCCCGGCATCGACACCGAGGCCGACCTCGCCCGCGCCGAAGCCGCCCTGCGCGACGCATAATCGATCCCTGCCCGACCGTCGGACGCCCGCATGAGCCTGAGCATCGCCCCCGAGCTGGACGCCACCCTCGAGTGGCCCGGTGCCCCGCAGCGGCTCGCCGCCCTGCGCGGGCAGCCGGTCGTGCTGCTGTTCTGGAACGTCGGCTCGGCCACCTGCCACAACGCCCTGCACACTCTGGCCGCCGTGCAGCAGCGGTACCGCGGGCAGATCCGCGTGCTCGGCATCCACGTGCCGAAGTTCGACGCCGAGCGCGACCCGGCACCGGCCCGCGACCTGCTCGCCGCCCACGGCCTGCCGCTGCTCTCCGCGCACGACCGCGACTGGGTGGCCTGGCAGCACTACGAGCTGGGGGCCTGGCCGACCGCGCTGCTGCTCGATCCGACGGGCGCCATCCACCAGCGTTTCGTCGGCGACCGCGCCATCGAGGGCCTCGGGGCCGCCGTCGAGGCCCTGCTCGACGCCCACTACGGCGAGATCGGCGCGGCGGCCGAGCTGCCGCGCGTGGTGCCGGAGCCGCCGGGCCTGCAGGTCGGTGGCCTCGCCGTCGGGCCGAACCGCCTCTACGTCGCCGACAGCGGCCGCCACCGCCTGCTCGAATGCAGCCTCGACGGCCGCGTGCTGCGGCGCATCGGCTCCGGCCACCGCGACTTCGTCGACGGCGTGGCCGACGCCGCCGGCTTCAACGAGCCGCGCGGCCTGGTGCTGCTGCAGGACCGGCTGTACGTGGCCGATGCCGGCAACCACGCGCTGCGCCGCGTCGACGTGCGCACCGGCGAGGTCGACACCCTGGTCGGCCATGGCCGCCCCGGCGATCCGGTGGCGGGAAATCTCGCCCTGCCGGCCGATTCGCCGCTCGACCGCCCCTGGGCGCTCGCCGCGCAGGACAGCACGCTCTACCTCGGCAACGCCGCCGGCCAGCAGTGCTGGGCCTTCGAGCTCGGCCGCCGCCAGCTGCGCCACCTCGCCGGCAGCGGCCTCGCCGGGCAGGCCGACGGCCCGGCCGAGCAGGCCGAGTTCGCGCAGCCGGCGGCCTTGCTGGTGCATGCCGGCAGCCTGTGGGTGCTGGACGCCGGCTCCTCGGCCCTGCGCCAGGTCGCGCTGGCCGACGGCAGCGTGCGCAGCGTGCTCGGCAAGGGCCTGTTCGAGTTCGGCCACAAGGACGGCGGCGCCCGCCAGGCCCTGCTGCAGAACCCCACCGGGATGGCCCTGGCGGCGGACGGGCAGGGGTTGTGGATCGCCGACACCGGCAATGGCGTGCTGCGCCGCTACGCCTTCCGCCAGCATTCGCTGTCCACCCCGGCGGTCGCCCCCGGTCTGCGCCGGCCCGGCGCGCTCGCGGCCTGGCAGCACTGGCTCTACGTGGCCGACATCGGCAGCCGCGCGCTCTGGCGCCTCGACACCGGCAGCGGCGAGCTGCAACGCCTGCCGCTGGACGACTGAAGACCGTGGCCCCCGGCAGCGACGCGCCGCCGGCCGACGGCGGCTTCGACGGCCGCGCCTTCGCCCGCGGCCTGACTTCCGCCCCCGGCGTCTACCGCATGCTCGACGCCGAGGGCGGGGTGCTGTACGTCGGCAAGGCCGCCTCGCTGCGGCAGCGCGTGGCGAGCTACTTCGGCCGCACGCCGTCCAGCCCGCGCATCGCCTGGATGGTCTCGCGCATCGCCCGCATCGAGGTCACCGTCACCCGCACCGCCAGCGAGGCGCTGCTGCTGGAGAACCAGCTCATCAAGGCCCTGAAGCCGCGCTTCAACATCCTGATGCGCGATGACAAGAGCTACCCCTGCGTGCTGCTGACCCGCGAGGAATGGCCGCGGCTCGTCTACCACCGCGGCCCGCGGTCCCGCCCGGGCCGCTACTTCGGGCCCTATCCCGGCGCCTCGGCGGTGCGCGGGACGCTGGAAATGATGGCCCGGCTGTTCCGCCTGCGCAGCTGCGAGGACAGCGTGTTCCGCAACCGCACCCGGCCCTGCCTGCAGCACCAGATCGGCCGCTGCGACGCGCCCTGCGTCGGCCGCATCGACGCCGTCGCCTACGCCGACTCGGTGCGCCGCGCGGCGCTGTTCCTCGACGGCCGCAGCGACGAGCTGGCCGGCGAGCTGGTGGCGGCGATGGAGGCGGCCAGCGCCGCGCTCGACTTCGAGCGCGCCGCCGCGCTGCGCGACCAGGTCGCGGTGCTGCGCCAGGTGCAGGCGCGGCAGTACGTCGACGGCGCGCACGCCGACCTCGACGTGCTGGCCTGCGTGCTGGAGGCCGGGTTGGCGGTGGTGCTGGTGCTGGCCTTCCGCGCCGGCGTCAACCACGGCACCCAGGCCCACCCGGTGCGGGTCGAGCCCGGGGTCGACGAGGCCGAGGTGCTGGGGGCCTTCCTCGCCCAGCACTACGCCGAGCTCAAGCCGCCGCGCGAACTGGTGCTGAGCCACCTGCCCGAGGATCTCGACCTGCTGCGCGCCGCGCTGGCCGAGCGCGCCGGGCATGCCGTCGAGATCCGCGGCAGCGTGCGCGGCGACCGCGCCCGCTACCTCGAGATGGCGCGGCGCAACGCCCGCCTGGCGCTGGCCACCGAGCAGGCCTCGCAGGCCGGGCAGCAGGCGCGCCTCGACGACCTGCAGGCCTTGCTCGGGCTGCCCGCCCCGCCGCTGCGGATCGAGTGCTTCGACGTCAGCCACACGCTCGGCGAGGCGACGGTGGCGGCGATGGTGGTGTTCGGGCCGGAGGGCCCGCAGCCGGCGCTGTACCGACGCTACAACATCACCGGTATCGAACCCGGCGACGACTACGCCGCCCTGCGCCAGGCGCTGGAGCGCCGCTTCCGGCGCGGCACCGAGGAGGGTGCCTTGCCCGACCTGCTGCTGGTCGATGGCGGCGGCGGGCAGTTGCGGCAAGCCGTCGATGTACTGGAAGCCCTCGCGGTGCAGGGCGTCGCGCTGGTCGGCGTGGCCAAGGGCGCGGCCCGTCGGGCGGGCGAGGAACGGCTGCTGCTCCCCGACGGCCGCGAGTTGCGCCCCGGCGCGGCCTCGCCGGGCCTGCAGCTGGTCCAGCAGGTCCGCGACGAGGCGCACCGCTTCGCCATCACCGGGCACCGCCGGCGACGCCAGAAGACCCGTGACAGCAGCCGCCTGGAGGACATCCCCGGTGTCGGGCCGAAGCGCCGGCAGGCCCTGTTGCGGCACTTCGGCGGTCTTCGCGGCCTGAAGGGCGCGGGCATCGAGGAACTGTCGCGGGTCGAGGGCATCCATGCGGCGCTCGCCGAGCGCATCTATGCTTTCCTGCACGGCCTGCCCGCCGCCACCGATACCGGAGACCCGGCTTGATCCTGACGTTGCCCACCGCGCTGACGCTGTTCCGCATCCTGCTCATCCCGGTCATGGTGATCGTGTTCTACCTGCCCTTCGAAGGTGCCCGGCTCTGGGCCGCGGCGGTGTTCGCCGTGGGCGCGCTCACCGACGTGCTGGACGGCTGGATCGCGCGGCGCTGGGGCATGGGCTCGGCCTTCGGCGCCTTCCTCGACCCGGTGGCCGACAAGCTGGCGGTGACCGTGGCGCTGTTCCTCGTGGTGCAGGCGCATCCCAGCGCCTGGCTCGCCCTGCTGTCGGCGGTGATCGTCGGCCGCGAGATCACCATCTCGGCCCTGCGCGAGTGGATGGCCGAGATCGGCGCCCGCGGCGCCGTCGCCGTGGCCTGGGTCGGGAAGATCAAGACCGTGGTGCAGATGGTCGCCATCGTCGCCCTGCTGCTCGGCCCGGGACTGCCGCCGTTGCCGGCGCAGGCGATCGGTGAGTGGCTGCTGGCGCTGGCCGCGGCGCTCACCCTGTGGTCGGGCTTCGACTACCTGCGCGCCGCCTGGCCCTCGCTGTCCGGGCAGCCGCGCTGAGCGCCGACGGGCCGCCATGGAGGCTGCCGATGTGTTGACATCACCCGGCGGATCGCCATAATGTGCGGCTCCGGTGCGGGAATAGCTCAGTTGGTAGAGCACGACCTTGCCAAGGTCGGGGTCGCGAGTTCGAGTCTCGTTTCCCGCTCCAGTATTTTCGAGACCTCGGTTCGCCGGGGTCTTTTTTTCCGCCGGGGCCTGGTGGCAGAGTGGTCATGCAGCGGACTGCAAATCCGCGTACGCCGGTTCAATTCCGACCCAGGCCTCCACTCCGAACGGAACCGCGCATCGCGCGGTTTTTTTTTAGCAGAGCCTGCGCCAGGCTTGTCGTGGAACGCCGGTCGATGCCTTGACGGCCATGCCGTGGAGGGCGGGGAGGCCCCCGGTGCGGCTACAATGCCGCGCTTCCCGGTCAAGGAGCGGTCCATGCTGCGCATCCAGGCGGAAGCCCTCACGTTCGACGACGTCTCGCTGGTCCCGGCCCACTCCACGGTGCTGCCGAAGGACGTCTCCCTCACCACCCGGCTCACCCGCGGACTCGGGCTGAACCTCCCGATCGTCGCCGCCGCCATGGACACCGTGTCCGAGGCGCGGCTCGCCATCGCCATGGCGCAGCTCGGCGGCATCGCCATCATCCACAAGAACATGGGCGTGGAGCGCCAGGCCGCGGAAGTGGCCGAGGTGAAGAAGTTCGAGGCCGGCGTGATCCGCGAGCCCTTCACCGTCTCGCCGGACACCTCGGTGGGCGAGGTGCTCAAGCTGACCTGGGCGCGGCGCATCTCTGGCGTGCCGGTGGTCGAGAACGGCCGGCTGGTCGGCATCGTCACTGGCCGCGACATGCGCTTCGAGACCCGGCTCGACGCCCCGGTGAGCAGCATCATGACCGGCCGCGACCGGCTGGTGACCGTGCGCGAGGGGGCCACCGACGAGGAAGTGCTGGCCAAGCTGCACCAGCACCGCATCGAGAAGGTGCTGGTGGTGGACGACGCCTTCGCGCTGCGCGGCCTGATCACCGTCAAGGACATCCAGAAGGCGCGCGACAACCCGAACGCCGCGAAGGACCCGAGCGAACGCCTGCTGGTCGGTGCCGCGGTCGGCGTCGGCGGCGACACCGAGGCGCGCATCGAGGCGCTGGTGGCCGCCGGGGTCGACGTGATCGTGGTCGACACCGCGCATGGCCACGCCCAGGGCGTGCTCGACCGCGTGGCCTGGGCGAAGAAGGCCTTCCCGCAGTTGCAGGTGATCGGCGGCAACATCGTCACCGGCGAGGCGGCGCTCGCACTGGAGGCCGCCGGTGCCGACGCCGTCAAGGTCGGCGTGGGCCCCGGTTCGATCTGCACCACCCGCATCGTCGCCGGCGTCGGCGTGCCGCAGATCACCGCCGTGGGCATGGTGGCCGAGGCCCTCAAGGGCCGCATCCCGCTGATCGCCGACGGTGGCGTGCGCTACTCCGGCGACCTTGCCAAGGCGATCGCGGCGGGTGCCTCCAGCATCATGATCGGCGGCCTGTTCGCCGGCACCGAGGAATCGCCGGGCGAGATCGAGCTGTTCCAGGGCCGCAGCTACAAGAGCTACCGCGGCATGGGCAGCCTCGGCGCCATGCAGCAGGGCAGCAAGGACCGCTACTTCCAGGACGCCTCCGACGCCGACAAGCTGGTGCCGGAAGGCATCGAGGGCCGCGTGCCCTACCGCGGCCCGCTCGCCAACGTGGTGCACCAGCTGGCCGGTGGCCTGCGCGCCTCGATGGGCTACGTCGGCTGCACCAGCATCGAGGAGATGCGCACCAAGCCCTGCTTCGTACGGGTGACCCATGCCGGCACCCGCGAGGCCCACGTCCATGACGTGCAGATCACCAAGGAACCGCCGAACTACCGGCAGTGATCGACGCCGCGACGCCCCCGACCACGAAGCCAGCACAGCGCATGACCGACATCCACCGCGACAAGATCCTGATCCTCGACTTCGGCGCGCAGTACACGCAGCTGATCGCCCGCCGCGTGCGCGAGTTGGGCGTCTACTGCGAGATCTGGGCCTGGGACCACGACCCGAGCGACATCGCGAAGTTCGCGCCCAAGGGCGTCATCCTGTCGGGCGGGCCGGAGTCGACCACGGAAACCGATTCGCCGCGGGCTCCGCGCGAGGTGTTTGAACTCGGCGTGCCCCTGCTCGGCATCTGCTACGGCATGCAGACCATGGCCGTGCAGCTCGGCGGCCTCGTCGAGGGCGGCCACGACCGCGAGTTCGGCTACGCGGAAGTGGAGATCGCCTCGGCCTGCCGCCTACTCGACGAGCAGAAGGACCACCCCGGCACGCCGCCACGCATCGACGTCTGGATGAGCCACGGCGATCGCGTCACCCGCCTGCCCGAGGGCTTCAAGGTCACGGCGCGCACCCACAGCGTGCCGATCGTCGCGATGGCCGACGAGGCCCGCCGCTGGTACGGCGTGCAGTGGCATCCGGAAGTGACGCACACCAAGCAGGGCACCGAGCAGCTGCGCCGTTTCGTGGTGGATATCGCCGGCTGCGCCACGCTGTGGACCGCCGCCAACATCATCGAGGACCAGGTCGCGCGCATCCGCGAGCAGGTCGGCGATGACGAGGTGCTGCTCGGCCTCTCCGGTGGCGTCGATTCCTCGGTGGTGGCGGCGCTGCTGCACCGTGCCATCGGCGACAAGCTCACCTGCGTCTTCGTCGACACCGGCCTGCTGCGCTGGAACGAGGGCGACCAGGTGATGGCGATGTTCGCCAGCAACGCCGAACAGGGCGGCATGGGCATCAAGGTCCTGCGCATCGACGCCGCCGACCGCTTCTACGCCGAGCTTGAAGGCATCCACGATCCGGAGGCCAAGCGCAAGACCATCGGCCGCCTGTTCATCGAGGTGTTCGAGGCGGAATCGAAGAAGCTGCCCGGGGTGAAGTGGCTGGCGCAGGGCACGATCTACCCCGACGTCATCGAGTCGGCCGGCAGCAAGACCGGCAAGGCGCACGTCATCAAGAGCCACCACAACGTCGGCGGCCTTCCGGAGCGCATGCAGTTGAAGCTGGTCGAGCCGCTCAGAGAGCTGTTCAAGGACGAGGTGCGCCGCATCGGCGTCGAACTCGGCCTGCCGCGGGCGATGGTGTTCCGCCATCCGTTCCCGGGGCCGGGCCTTGGCGTGCGCATCCTCGGCGAGGTGAAGCGTGAGTACGCGGAGATCCTCGCCCGCGCCGATGCCATCTTCATCGAGGAGCTGCGCCGCGCCGGCTGGTACGACAAGACCTCGCAGGCCTTCGCGGTGTTCCTGCCGGTGAAGTCGGTGGGCGTGGTGGGGGATGCCCGCGCCTACGAGTGGGTGATCGCCCTGCGCGCCGTCGAGACCGTCGATTTCATGACTGCGCACTGGGCGCGGCTGCCTTACGAGTTGCTGGATGGGGTGGCGCGGCGCATCGTCAACGAGCTGCGCGGCGTCAGCCGTGTGGTCTACGACATCTCCGGCAAGCCGCCGGCCACGATCGAGTGGGAGTGATGCACTGCAATGGCGATGCTACGACAGCTTGAGGTGGCCGACACTGTGCGTCGTGCGGTCGCACCGGGGATCGAACGGAAGCGCAAGGCCGCTTTCGGCCAGTTCCTGACGCCTTCCAGCGTGGCCCGCTTCATGGCGTCCCTGTTCCCCGCGAGCGATCTGCCGATTTGCCGATTGCTGGATGCGGGTGCGGGTGTGGGAGCCCTCTCCTGTGCCTTCCTCGATCGCTGGGTGGCAGGAGGGTTCGGCTTCGGTGCGGTCGAAGCAACTGCCTGCGAAATCGACGATGAGCTGCGTGGGCATCTCGCACGGCATCTCGCCGCATACCGCGGGGTGACGCCACGGATCATTGCCGGCGATTACATCGAATGGGCGGCGGCGGATGATCTTTTTGCGGCGACACCGCCTTCAGGCTACACCCATGCCATCCTCAATCCGCCCTACAAGAAAATCCACGGCAGTTCCGCACACCGTCTGGCGCTGCGCCGTGTCGGCATCGAGGCGGTCAACCTGTACAGCGCTTTTGTCGCCCTGGCCCTCGCCCAAGCAGCACCGGGTGGCCAGATCGTGGCCATCATCCCGCGCAGCTTCTGCAATGGACCGTATTATCGGCCTTTCCGCGATTTCATCCTCGCACGTGCGGCCATCCACCACTTGCATCTGTTCGATTCGCGCAACAAGGCGTTCAAGGACGACGCAGTCCTTCAAGAAAACATCATCATCCGCTTGGAACGAGGCGGCCGGCAGGAGGCGGTGACGGTCTCGACATCGACCGACGACACTTTCACCGATCTTGCGATTCATCAGCATCCTTTCGAGCGGATCGTGTTCCCCGACGACCCCGAGCGCTTCATCCGCGTCCCCACGATCCCGGGGAAGAACATCATCGAGTGCTCCAGCGCGATCCGTTTCACTTTGGCCGACCTCGGCATCCAGGTCTCCACCGGGCCGGTGGTCGATTTCAGGCTGAAGGAGCATTTGCGCGACATGCCGGGAGAGGCCACCGTTCCCCTGCTGTATCCCGGCCACTTCGGTCGCAACGGCATTGCATGGCCTGTCGCGGGCATGAAAAAGCCCAATGCCATCGAGCGTAACGCCGACACCGAAAAATGGCTGTACCCGAACGGCTTCTACTGTGTCGTCCGCCGCCTGTCCTCCAAGGAGGAAAGGCGGCGGATCGTGGCGAGTGTGGTCGAGCCCGCGGTGTTCGACGGTGCACCCATGCTGGGTTTCGAAAACCATTTGAACCTGTTCCACGAGAACAAGCGTGGCTTGCCCGAAGCACTGGCGCGTGGCTTGGCCGTGTTCCTCAACACCACCATGGTCGATGAGGATTTCAGACGCTTCAACGGCCATACTCAGGTCAATGCGATGGACCTCAGGCGGATGAAATACCCCTCGCGTGCCAACCTGATCGCGCTTGGAGAATGGGCTGCCGATCAAGGGGTACCAACGCAGGAGCAGATCGATGCCAAGTTGGGAACTCTGGCCGGATGAAAAGGCGACAGGCGCATATCCGCGCTGCACGGACCGTCATCGCCGCCTTGGGGATGCCGTTGGCGCAGCAGAACGAGCGTTCTGCGCTTACCTTGCTGGCTCTGCTGAACCTCACGCCGGGCAAGGCATGGGCCGATGCGGACAATCCACCGATGGGCATCACGCCCATCATGGATTGGGTGCGCGAACACTACGGCAAGGAGTACGCCCCGAACACCCGGGAGACCTTTCGCCGTCAGACCATGCACCAGTTCTGCGATGCCGGCATCGTGCTCTACAACCCGGACAAGCCCGATCGGCCAGTGAACAGCCCGAAAGCCGTCTACCGGATCGAGCCGGCCACGCTGGCCTTGTTGCGTACTTTCGGTACGCCGGCGTGGCAGGCCAACCTGGCGGTCTATCTGTCCGGGCGCGGCACGCTGCTTGCCCGTTATGCCAGGGAGCGTGAACAGGAGCGCATCCCGGTCGAGATTGCGCCGGGCAAGGAAATCACCCTCAGCCCCGGCGAGCACAGTGAGCTGATCCGGGCCATCATCGAGGAGTTCGCCCCGCGCTTCGCACCGGGCAGCGTGCTGGTCTATGCCGGTGATACGGGCGACAAATGGGGGTACTTCGACGCACCCCTGCTGGCCGGCTTGGGTGTCGATGTGGATCCGCACGGCAAGATGCCCGACGTGGTGTTGCACTTCGTCGCCAAGAACTGGTTGTTGTTGGTCGAGGCCGTCACCAGTCATGGCCCGGTCGATGGCAAACGTCACGACGAATTGGCGCGACTGTTCGCCGGATCGAGCGCGGGACTGGTCTACGTGACTGCTTTCCCGGACCGCACCAGCATGGGCCGCTATCTGGGCGAAATCGCTTGGGAAACCGAAGTTTGGGTGGCGGATGCACCGTCCCACTTGATCCACTTCGATGGCCTGCGATTCCTTGGCCCTTACCCGGCCGATGAAGCCCATGGAAGCTGAGACCGACCTCCACTGGATGCACCACGCCCTTGCTCTCGCCCGTCGCGCCGCGAGCGAGGACGGCGAGGTGCCGGTCGGCGCGGTGCTGGTGTCCGCCGAGGGGGAACTGCTGGGGGAGGGCGGCAACCGCAACCTCCGCGAGCACGACCCGAGCGCGCATGCCGAGATCGTGGCGATGCGCCGGGCCGGGCAGCGCCTCGGCAACCACCGCCTGCTCGGCACCACGCTCTACGTCACGCTGGAGCCCTGTGCCATGTGCGCGATGGCGATGGTGCACGCCCGCATCGCCCGCCTCGTCTACGCGGCGAGCGATCCGAAAACCGGGGCCGCTGGCAGTGTCTTCGACCTGCTCGCCGACCCGCGCCACAACCACCGCGTCGCGGTGCAGGGTGGGGTGCTGGCCGAGGAGGCCTCGGCCATGCTCACGGCCTGGTTCCGTGCCCGCCGCGCGCAGCCCGGCGCTACACTGGGCGGATGAACCCGAACACCCCCGACACCGACCGCCTGATCTGGATCGACCTCGAGATGACCGGCCTCGATCCCGGCACCGACGCCATCCTGGAGATCGCCACGGTGGTCACCGACCGCGATCTTTCGGTGCTGGCCGAAGGCCCGGTACTGGCGATCCGCCAGCCGCTGGCCCGGCTGGAGGCCATGGACGAGTGGAACCGCGGCACCCACCGCCAAAGCGGCCTCTGGGACCGGGTGCTGGCGAGTCCGCATTCGCTGGCCGAGGCCGAGGCATTGACCTGCGACTTCCTCGCGCAGTGGGTGCCGGCCGGGCAGTCGCCGATGTGCGGCAACTCGATCTGCCAGGACCGCCGCTTCCTCGCCCGGCTGATGCCGCGGCTGGAGCGCTGGTTCCACTACCGCAACCTCGACGTCTCGACGGTCAAGGAACTGGCCCGCCGCTGGGCTCCGGGCGTGCTCGATGGCATCGCCAAGGAAAGCCGGCACACCGCGCTCGCCGACGTGATGGAGTCGATCGAGGAACTACGCCACTACCGCCGCCACATGGGCGCGCTGGGCGGGCAGGCGGCCTGAAGACGCGGCGGGCGGCCGCTCAGGGGTCGCCGTCGTCGACCAGTTCGCCCTTCGACACGCCGCCACCGGCGGTGCCGTGGTGGTAGACGTGCAGGTCGCGCTGCGGGTAGGGGATGGACAGGCCGCGCCGGCGCAATTCGGCGTGGATGCCCTCCAGCAGCTCGCTTCTGGCGCCGATCACGTCGCCGGTGCCGACCCAGGCCCGCAGCATCAGGTTGACGCTGCTTTCCGCCAGTGAGGTGAGCAGCACGTCGGCGGCCGGATCCTTCAACACCCGCGGGTTGGCGGCGGCGACCGCCAAGAGGGCGGCGCGGGCCTCGGCGAGGTCGTCGTCGTAGCCGACGCCGACCGTCAGGTCGAGACGGCGCCGGGGCAGGGCGGTGAAGTTGATGATCGGCGCGGTGGTGATCTGGCTGTTCGGCAGCACGATGATGCGGTTGTCGATGGTCCGCAGCCGGGTCTGGAACACCCGCACGTGCTCGATCTCGCCCTCCTGCCCGGCGATCTGCACGTAGTCGCCGGCTTTGAACGGGCGCAGCAGGATCAGCATCACGCCGGAGGCGAAGTTCGACAGCGAATCGCGCAGCGCGAGTGCGATGGCGAGGCCGGCCGCGCCGAGCACGGCCAGCAGCGATGCCGGCGGGATGCCGATCTGGGTGAGCGCCGACACGGTGACGACGATGACGCCGCCGAAGTAGGTGATGTTGCGCAGGAAGCTGCCCAGTATCGGGTCGACGTGGGCGCGCAGCAGGGCGCGCTCCAGCGCCTTGCTGAGCTTGCGCGACAGCCACAGGCCGATGGCGAAGATCAGCAGGGCGGCGGCGAGGCGCAGGCCCCATTCGCCGGCGAGGCCGAGCCAGTCGATCTGCTCGACCTGCTGGCGGACCCGGGCCAGCAGGCCGAGCGCCTCCTCCACCGGCGGCGGCACGGCGGAGGGCGGCACGGCGGGCGGCGGCACCTCGACCGGGGGCGCGGCCACGCTCAGCTACCCTTGTGGCGGGCGAGCCGCAGCCAGGTGTCGACCACGGTGTCGGGATTGAGCGAGACGGATTCGATGCCCTGGTCCATCAGCCACTCGGCGAGGTCCGGGTGGTCGCTCGGCCCCTGGCCGCAGATGCCGACGTACTTGCCCTTGGCGCGGGCCGCCGAGATCGCCATCGACAGCATCTTCTTGACCGCCGGGTCGCGCTCATCGAACAGGTGGGCGACGATGCCGGAGTCGCGGTCGAGCCCGAGCGTCAGCTGCGTCAGGTCGTTGGAGCCGATCGAGAAGCCGTCGAAGATGTCGAGGAACTCGTCGGCGAGCAGCGCGTTCGAGGGCAGCTCGCACATCATGATGACCTTCAAGCCATCCGGCCCGCTCGAACGGCTGCCCTGCACCAGCCCGTTGGCCTCGAGGGTGTTGATGACGGCCTGGCCCTCGGCCAGGGTGCGCACGAACGGGATCATCACCCACAGGTTCTTCAGGCCCATCTCCTCGCGCACCTTGCGCACGGCGCGGCACTCCAGCGCGAAGCAGTCCTTGAAGTCGGGGTGGATGTAGCGCGAGGCGCCGCGGAACCCGATCATCGGGTTCTCCTCGTGCGGTTCGTAGGCGGCACCGGCGATCAGGTTGGCGTACTCGTTCGACTTGAAGTCGGACAGGCGCACGATCACCGGGTGCGGCGCGAAGGCGGCGGTCAGCGTGGCGATGCCCTCGGCGAGGCGCTCGACGTAGAAGCTCACCGGATCCGGGTAGCCGGCGATCAGCGGGTCGATCTGGGCGCGGATGTTGGCCGGCTGCTTCTCGTACTCGAGCAGGGCGCGCGGGTGCACGCCGATCTGGCGGGCGATGATGAACTCGAGGCGGGCGAGGCCGATGCCCTGGTGCGGCAGCTGCGCGAAATCGAAGGCGCGCTCCGGGTTGCCGACGTTCATCATGATCTTGAGCGGGGCGGGCGGCATCTGGTCGAGGTCGGCGACCACCTTCTCGAAGGGCAGCTGCCCGGCGTAGATGAAGCCGGTGTCGCCCTCGGCGCAGCTCACCGTCACCGGCGTGCCGTCGGGGATCATCTTCAGCGCATCGCCGGTGCCGACCACCGCCGGCACGCCGAGCTCGCGGGCGATGATGGCGGCGTGGCAGGTGCGGCCGCCGCGGTTGGTGACGATGGCCGCGGCGCGCTTCATCACCGGCTCCCAGTCGGGGTCGGTCATGTCGGCGATGAGCACGTCGCCGGGCTGCACGCGGTGCATCTCGGCCACGCTGCGGATCACCCGGGCGACGCCGGAGCCGATCTTCTGGCCGATGGCGCGGCCCTGCGCCAGCACTTCGCCGCGCTGGGCGAGCCGGTAGCGTTCGACCTGGGTGGCGCGGGTGCGCGACTTCACCGTCTCCGGCCGCGCCTGCACGACGTAGAGCTTGCCGGTGATGCCGTCCTTGGCCCACTCGATGTCCATCGGGCGGCCGTAGTGCGCCTCGATGACCAGCGCCTGCCGGCCCAGTTCCTCGACGTCGTGGTCGGACAGCGAGAAGCGGTTGCGCAGCTCGGGCGGCGTGTCCTCGGTGCGGACGCGTTCGCCGGGGACCGCCGAATGCACCATGCGGACCTGCTTGGCGCCGAGCGTGCGGCGCAGGATGGCCGGCCGGCCGGCCCGCAGGTTCGGCTTGTAGGCGTAGAACTCGTCGGGGTTCACCGCGCCCTGCACGACCGTCTCGCCCAAGCCGTAGCTCGCGGTCACGAACACCACGTCGCGGAAGCCGGATTCGGTGTCGAGCGTGAACAGCACGCCGGAGACGCCGAGGTCGGAGCGCACCATCAGCTGCACGCCGGCCGAGAGGAACACGTCCTCGTGCTTGAAGCCGTGGTGCACGCGGTAGGCGATGGCGCGGTCGTTGTAGAGGCTGGCGAAGACCTCCTTGACCTTGCGCACGACGTCGTCGGCGCCGCTGACGTTGAGGAAGGTCTCCTGCTGGCCAGCGAAGCTGGCGTCGGGCAGGTCCTCGGCGGTGGCCGAGGAGCGCACCGCCACGGCCACCTCGGCCGCGCCGGCCTCGGCGCAGAGCCGCGCGTAGGCCTCGCGGATGGCGGCATCGAGCGTGGCGGGCAGCGGGGCCTCGATCACCCAGCCGCGGATCTCGGCGCCGGCCCGGGCCAGGGCCTCGACATCCTCGACGTCGAGCGTGCCGAGCCGGCCGTAGATGCGATCGTGCAACCGGTTCTCGGCGATGAACCCGCGGAAGGCCTCGGCGGTGGTGGCGAAGCCGCCGGGCACCGAGACGCCGAGCCGGGCCAGGTTCCCGATCATCTCGCCGAGCGAGGCGTTCTTGCCGCCCACCCGGGCGAGGTCGGAAAGGCGGAGGTCCTGCAACCAAAGAACGGGGGTATCCAAACGATGCTCCGGCACGGCGGCGGGGGAAGCGCGCATTGTCCCGGCTGGACGCGGCAGGGACAAGCGCGGCCCGACGACACGGCCTCGATTGCGTCGTCACCCGGAGCCGTTACGCTGGCGATAGTCCTAAGCCCATCGCCCGCATGAGCGTCCGCCCCGTCTACTTCGTCTCCGATGGCACCGGCATCACCGCCGAGACCATCGGCAACAGCCTGCTCACGCAGTTCGGCGACCAGGCCTTTGAGCGCCAGCGCCTGCCCTTCATCGACAGCGTGGAGCGCGCCCGCCAGGTCGCCGCCAGCATCCGCGCCGACGGCGAGGCGCGCGGCGTGCAGCCGATCGTCATCAACACCATCGTCGATGGCGCGATGACCCGCGAGCTGGCCGCCAGCGGCGCGCTGGTGCTGGACGTGTTCGAGCCCTTCATGGAGCGCCTGGAACAGGCGCTCGGCCAGCGCCGGCAGCCGCGGGTCGGGCGCGCCCACGCCATGGTCGACCCGGAGGCCTACGAGCGCCGCATGGACGCCACCAACTTCGCGTTGACCCACGACGACGGCGTCGACCTCGACTACGACGAGGCCGACGTGCTGCTGGTCGGCGTGTCGCGCTCGGGCAAGACCCCGACCTGCCTCTACCTCGCCCTGCACCACAGCCTGCGCGCGGCCAACTATCCCCTGACCCCCGACGACCTCGAAGCCGACCGCCTGCCGGACAAGCTGCGCCGCCACCGCCGCAAGCTGTTCGGCCTGACCATCGACCCGGTGCGCCTGCAGAAGATCCGCGAGGAGCGCAAACCGGGCTCGCGCTATGCCACGCTGGACGTGTGCCGGCGCGAGGTGGCGATCGCCGAGGCCATGTTCCAGCGCGAGCAGATCCCGGTCCTGAGCACCACCCACACCTCGATCGAGGAGATCGCGAGCAAGATCGTCGCCGCCATCGGCCTGCGCCGGCCTTCCTACTTCTGACCCGATGCCCCGCCAGAACCGCCAGACGCTGCCGTACCCCGCGCTCGGGCGCTTCGCCTGGCTGATGGGCCTGTACGCCGAGAACCACGAGCGCATCGACCGCATGTTCGGCCTGCGGCGGCTGGCGCCGGGGCACTGGCGCTCCAGCGTGGGCGACGGGCTCGACCTCGACGTCGAGGTGCTGGAGCGGCACGCCCACACGCTGGAGTTGCGGCTGAGCTACGCCCTGCGCGATCCGCTCACCGGCAATCCCGATCCCTCGGCGGTGCTGCGCGCCTACCTCGATTCGCGCCAGGTCGAGGCCAGCACCTGCCATGTCGGCCGCCACTGGCAGGACGTGCTCGGCCTGCGTCCCTCGCCGCAGGTGATGCTCGGGCACCGGCTGCGGATGAACAGCTTCCTCAGCAAGTGGCTGTGCTACCTCGAAGGCCAGGGCCATGGCCGCGGCAGCCTGCGCCGCGTGGCCGTCGACGACGCCGAGGCGGGCGTGCTGGCGGAAGGCGCTTGACGCGCGTCGCCGCGCTGCATAAGATGCGCGCCTCTCCAGTTCCGGTGGGGCTATAGCTCAGCTGGGAGAGCGCTACAATGGCATTGTAGAGGTCATCGGTTCGATCCCGATTAGCTCCACCACTTCTTCGCTCCGCCCTCTTCGCGTCCCCATCGTCTAGAGGCCTAGGACACCTCCCTTTCACGGAGGCGACCGGGGTTCGAATCCCCGTGGGGACGCCACGCACCCGAAGCCGTTTCGGTCGCCGCCGCCGAGGCCATCCCGTGTCGCACGGGGTGGCCTTCGTCGTTCAAGGGCCTGCGCTGCCGGCCGGGAAGGACGCGTCCAACCAGGCCGCATCGGCGCAGCCGGGCGGAAGCGTGCCGAGTGCACGGCCGCCCTCGTGGCCGAGCCGGCTGCGGCAGAAGGCGTCGAGCTTGCCATCCTGTCCGGCCTCGGCCAGCAGCCCGGCCTGCAGCAGCAGCGCGAGGCGCTCGACCCAGCCGCGTGCCCGCGCCTGTTGCCCGGCCTCGTCGAGCGGTGCGGCGAGCGCCTGCTCGATTTCGCGCCGTGCCCGGTCGTAGACCGGATGGCAGCCGGCTGCCCGCGCCAGGGCCGTGGTCAGCGCCTCGCGAGTGCCCGGCTCGCGCCCGAGCGCGCGCAGCACGTCGAGGCATTGCACGTTGCCGCTGCCTTCCCAGATCGAGTTGAGCGGCGCTTCGCGGTAGAGCCGGGCAAGGATCGAGTCCTCGACATAGCCGGCACCGCCCAGGCACTCCTGCGCCTCGTTGACCACGGTCGGGGCACGCCGGCACAGCCAGTACTTGCCGATGCCGGTGGCGATCCGCGCGAAGGCCGCCTCGGCCGGGTCGGTGGGCGTGCGGTCGATGGCGCGGGCGATGCGGAAGGCGAGGCGCACCGCGGCCTCGACCTCGAGTGCCAGGTCGGCCAGCACCTCCCGCATCAGGGGTTGTTCGAGCAGCCGACGACCGAAGGCATGGCGGTGGCGGGCGTGGTGCAAGGCCTCGATGAAACCGCGACGCATCTCGGCGGCCGCACCCAGCAGGCAGTCGAGCCGGGTCAGCGCCACCATCTCGATGATGGTCGCCACCCCGCGTCCCGGCGTGCCGATACGGCGTGCCCATGCTCCCTCGAACTCGACCTCGGAGGAGGCGTTGGACCAGTTGCCGACCTTGTCCTTGAGCCGCAGCAGGCGGATGGCGTTGCGTTGGCCATCCTCGGTGATCCTCGGCAGCAGGAAGCAGGACAGGCCGGCCCCCGGCTCCTGGGCGAGGACGAGGAAGGCGTCGCTCATCGGTGCCGAGAAGAACCATTTGTGGCCGACGAGGGCGAAGGCCTCGCCACCGTCCGCGCTGCGCCCGATGGGGAGGGCCTCGGTGCGGTTGCTGCGCACGTCGGAGCCGCCCTGCTTCTCGGTCATGCCCATGCCGAGGGTGAGTGCCGGCTTCGAGGCTGGTGGTGCCAGCGCTGGCGAGTATTCGGAACCCAGCAAGCCATCGAGCCAGTGGCGGGCGAGGCCCGGCTCGCGGCGCAGCACGGCGGCCCCGGCATGGGTCATGGTCAGCGGACAAGTGGTGCCGGGGTCGGCCTGGTGGTGCAGGTAGCTCAGCGCCACACGCGCCACCTGCGCTCCCGGCACCGGTGATTGCCAACTCAAGGCATGCACGCCATGGCGCATGGCCGTGGCCATCAGGGCGTGGTAGGCGGGGTGGAACTCGACCGTGTCGAGGCGGTGGCCGAAGCGGTCGTGGCTGCGCAGTTGCGGCCGGTGGCGGTTGGCTTCGGCACCGAGTGCCGTGAGTTCGCCCCCGGCCAGGCGGCCGTACTCGGCAAGCCGCGCCGCGAAGGCCCCGGCCCCGGCCTGCTCGACCACCTCGCGCAGCAACGGGTCGCTCATCCAGAGGTCGAGCGGTTCGAGCGGTGGCGGCTGGTTGTCGACGTGGTGGGTGTGGAAGCGTCGGCTCAGGTCCATCGCGGCAGTCTAGCCATCCGGTGTTCCAGTGTCGCGAGCGGACCGCCGCCGCGGTCGACCAGGCCGCGGGCGAAGGACGCGCGCCGTCTCAGGGCGCGAGCCGGCGCTTGAGCGCTCGCCCAAGGGCCGGCGGCAGGCCGGGCAGGGCGCGCAGCAGCCAGGGCAGCAGGCGGCGCTTGGTCCCGCCCAGGGACTCCGGCACCACGGCCTCGATCAGGTGCGGCCCCGGCTGGGCCAGGGCGTAGTCCAGCGCTTTCAGGAAGGCCTCGGCGTGGTCGGCGCGGGCGGCGTGCACGCCCATGCCCTGGGCCAGCCGGCAGAAGTCGAGCCGTGGCCCGTCGAGGTCGAGCTGCGCCCGCGCCTTGGGGCCGATGCGGGCGGCACCGACGCGCTCCAGTTCGACGTTCAGCACCGAGTAGCGGGCGTTGTTGAAGACGATCGCGGTGACGTCGAGGCGCTCGCGCGCCAGGGTCCAGAGCGCCTGGATCGTGTACATCGCGCTGCCGTCGCCGAGCAGCGCGATCACCGGCCGCTCCGGGCAGGCGATGGCGGCGCCGATGGCGTTCGGCAGGCCCTGGCCGATGGCACCGCCGGTGAGAGTGAGCAGGTCGTGGCGCGGCGCGCCGGCGGTCATCGCCGGCAGCAGCAGGCCGGAGGTGATCGACTCGTCGATCACGATGGCGTTCTCCGGCAGGCGGTGGCCGAGCGCCCGGCAGACCTTGGCCGCGGTGAGCCGGCCGCGCGGCGGGCGGGGCCGGGCCGGCGCGGCCAGCACCGGGGTGGCCTGCTCCGCGCCGAGCGCGGCGACCAGGGCGGCGAGGCTGGCGGCGGCGTCCTCGTGGCCGGCGCACAGGGTGTGCACGGTGCAGCCGGCCGGCACCAGCTCGCCGGGCTTGCCGGGGTAGGCGAAGAAGGACACCGGGGCCTTGGCGTCGACCAGCACCAAGTGTTCGAACTCGGCCAGTTGCAGCCCGGCCAGTTCGGCGAGGTAGGCGATGCGTTCCACCGGCGGCAGGCCGGCGCCGCGTTCCAGCCGGGTCGGGAAGACCTCGGCCAGCAGGCGCGCGCCGCTGTGCGCGGCGATCTTCGCCGCCGCGAGCAGGGCCGGTTCGCGCAGGGCCTGGCCGCCGAGCAGCAAGGCGCAGCGGCTGCCGCTGCGCAGCACGGCGGCGACCGCCGCCACGGTGGCGGCATCGGCGGGCGCCGGAGCCGGTGGCGGCGGCGGCGGTTCCGGCACGCCGCCCTCGCCCCAGCTGACGTCGGCGGGCAGGATCAGGGTGGCGACTTGGCCGGGCAGGCCGCGGGCGGCGCGGATCGCGTCCACCGCGTCGCGGCACAGTTCGGCGGTGCGCATCGTGGTGCGCACGAAGCCGGGCGAGACATTGCGCGCCACCGTCTCGATGTCGGACTGCAACTGCGCGTCGAGCGCGGCGTGGTGGGTGGCGTGGTCGCCGACGATGTTGAGCACCGGCACCCGGCCCTTGCGGGCGTTGTGCAGGTTGGCGAGCCCGTTGCCGAGCCCGCAGCCGAGGTGAAGCAGGGTGGCGGCCGGCTTGCCGGCCATCCGCGCGTAGCCGTCGGCGGCACCGGTGGCCACGCCCTCGAACAGGGTGAGCACGGCGCGCATCCGCGGCTCGTCGTCGAGCGCGGCGACGAAATGCATCTCGCTGGTGCCGGGGTTGGTGAAGCAGACCTCGATGCCGGCATCGGCGAGGGTCTTCATCAGGGCTTGGGCGCCGTTCGGCATCGGGGGCTCCGGGGTGGCGGCGGCGGACGGTGTCTTCAGGCCGCGCGGCTGGGCAGCGGCCGGATGGATGCGATCACCGGTCCGGCGGCGTCCTCGGCGCATTGCAGGTCATGGTTGGCCTGCAGGTTCATCCAGAACCGGTGCGAGGTACCGAACAGGCGTGCCAAGCGCAGGGCGGTGTCGGCACTGATGCCGCGACGTTCGCGCACGATGTCGTTCACCCGGCTGGGCGTCACGCCGATGGCACGTGCCAAGGCGTTGCTCGACAGACCGAGTGGCAGCATGAATTCTTCGCGGAGCACCGCGCCGGGATGGATGGGAGGGAGTGTCCGGGGCATGGGGAACCTCGTCAGTGGTAGTCGACGATCTCGACGTTTTCCGGCCCGTCGTCGGTCCAGACAAAGCAGATGCGGTACTGGTCGTTGATGCGGATGCTGTGCTGTCCGGCGCGATCCGCCTTCAGGGCCTCCAGGCGGTTGCCGGGCGGTACCGCCAGGTCCTTCAGGGCCACCGCCGCATCGAGCATGGCGAGCTTGCGCCGCGCCGTCGCCTCGAACGCCGCGAAGCGCCCGACCTTCCGGCGTTCGTGCAGGGCTTTCGTGTCCTTGCAGCCGAACGACTGGATCGCCATTGCGCTGTTCTATACCGGAAAACGGTATGGCGCAAGCGGGGTCAGTCGCTGTCGAGGTGCCGGCGGCCGATGGCCGCGATCGAGGTGGCCCCGGTGAGGGCCATGGTGGCGCGCAGTTCCTCGCGCCAGCCGGCGAGCAGGGCGGCCACGGCGGCTTCGCCACCGGCGGCCAGTGCCCAGGCCCAGGGCCGACCGATCATCGCGCCGCGGGCACCGAGGGCGAGGGCGCGGAACAGGTCGATGCCGCTGCGCAGGCCGCCGTCGACCAGCACTTCGCAGCGGTCGCCGACGGCATCGACGACGGCCGGCAGGCGGCGGGCGGTGGCCGCCGCGCCGTCGAGCTGGCGACCGCCGTGGTTGGAGACCACGAGGCCCTCGGCACCGCCATCGAGCGCGCGGCGGGCGTCGTCGGCGTCGAGCAGGCCCTTCAGCACCAGTCGCCCCGGCCAGCGGTCGCGCAGCCAGTCGATCACGTCCCAGCTCGCGCCGGGGTCGAACTGGGCGTCGACCCAGTGCCGGAAGGCTTCGAAGTCGCGGGCCGCGGGCACGTGCGCGCCGAGGCTGCCGAAGGCCAGCGGCCGGCCGCGCAGGGCGACGTCCCAGACCCAGCCCGGACGCGCCAGCGTCTGCGCCAGCTTGAGCAGTCGGGGTCGCAGGCCGGGCTGGCCGAGGCCGTGGCGGCGGTCGCGGCGGCGCGGGCCGGGCAGGGGCAGGTCGACGGTGAAGACGAGGGTGCGGCAGCCGGCGGCCCAGGCGGCGTCGAGCAGGGCCGCGACCAGGCCGCGGTCGCGCAGCATGTAAAGCTGGAACCAGGGCGGCGTGCCGCTGCCGGCGGCCACTTCGTCGATGCCGCACAGGCCCACCGTGGACAGGGTGAAGGGCAGGCCGGCGGTGCGGGCGGCGCGGGCCGCCTGCACCTCGCCGCGGCGCGCCAGCAGGCCGGCCAGCCCGACCGGCGCCAGCACCAGCGGCAGGGCGCAGGGTTCGCCGAGCAGGGTGCTGCCGGTGTCCAGCCGTTCGACGTCGACCAGCACGCGCTGGCGCAGCGCGAGTGCGGCCCAGCCGGCCGGGTTGACGGCCAGGGTCTGCTCGTCGCCGGCACCGCCATCGAGGTAGTCGAACAGGAAACCCGGCAGGCGGCGGCGCGCGCGTTCGCGATGGTCGGCGCTGCTGGCGGGGTAGAGCGGCAGGCGGGGCATGCGGGGCGGTCTCAGCCGCCACCGCGCAGGGATCGCGCGGCGGCTCGTGCCGTGAGGATACAGCCGGGCAGGAAGGTGCCCTCCAGCGAGCGCTGGCCGTGGCTGCCGCCGCCGCCGAAACCGGCCGCCTCGCCGACCGCGTAGAGGCCGGGCAGCGGCGCGCCGGAGGCATCAAGCACCCGGCTGCCGAGGTCGGTGCGCAACCCGCCCAGGCTCTTGCGGGTGACGAGTTGCAGGCGGATCGCCACGAACGGGCCGGCGCCGGGTTTTTGCAAGGGGGCCGGGGCGCAGGTGCGCAGCCGGTCCGGTCGCCACTGGCGGGCGTGCTGGATGAGCCGGAGCTGGGGGTCGTTGTGGCCGACGGCGGGGGCGGCGAAGGCGGCATCGAAGGCCGCCACCGAGGCCTTCAGCACCTCGGGATCGACGTCATGGCCGCAGGTGAGCGCATTCATCTTCGTGGCCAGTCCGTCCAGCTTGGCATCGACCAGCACCTCGGGGCTTTCCGCCTGCAACTGCCGCAGCAGGCGGTCGCTGCCGAACACGGTGTCGAGCAGGAAGCGCAGCCCTTGCCGGTCGCGGATGCGCGGGTTGTGCTCGGCCCCGGAAACCGCCAGCTCGCGGGCGGCGATCCGGCGGTTGAGGAGTTGCCAGGTCCAGGGCCGCGCCTGCGCCGCCACCCGGTCGCACAACCAGCGCGTGTCGAAGCCGGTGACCAGCGGCTCGGGGCCGATGCGGTGGCCGCGATGGTCCAGCCACAGCGCCGACTTGCAGGGGATCAGCGACAGCCCGTGGCCCTCGAAATGCGGGAACGGGTGCGGGATGCCGGCGGCGTAGTGCCACATGGCCCCGGGGTTGACCAGCACGCCGCCCAGCGATTCGACCACGTGCCGGTGCAGGCGGCCGTCGGCGAACGGGTGGGCGCCGTTGAGCATCGTGGTGGGCCGCGGCCGGTCGGCCGGCCAGTTCCTCCGGCATTCCTCGAGGCTGCCGTTCAAGCCGCCCATCGCCAGCACCACCGCACCGCCGCGCAGCCGCACTTCGCGCCCGCGGGCCTCGTCCACGGCCACCACCCCGTCGACGCGGCCGTGGGTGCGCTCCAGCGCCACCACGCGGTGCCGGTGCAGCCAGGCGAGGCGGCCGTCCCGCCCGGCTTGCTCCAGCGCCGCGAGCAGGCGTTCGACCAGCCGGAGCGCCGTGCCCCAGAGCACGTGGTAGCGCGGCACGCTGTTGCCATCGCCGAAGCGCCCGCGCTCGACCCAGTTCACCGCCGGCAGGAAGCGCAGGCCCTCGCCCAGCAGCCAGTCGTGGACCTCGGGCCGCGAGCGCTCGACGTAATGCCGCGCCCAGGCCTCGGACCAGGGGTCGGCGGGGTCCAGCGCACCGAAGCGCCGCCAGTCGGCCAGCGCGAGATCCGGGTGGTCCGGGATGCCCATGCGGGCCTGCAGGGGCGTGCCGACCAGGGCCATGCCGCCGAAGGCCCAGCGCGCCAGGCCGCCGCTCCGCGTGGCCGCGTCGCGGTCCAGCACCGCCACCGAAAGCCCGCCGCGCAGGGCCTCCAGCGCGGTCACGAGGCCGGCCAAGCCGCCGCCGACGACCAGCACGTCCGGGGAGGTGGAAGGGCGCATGGCGCGGCTCCCGGCAGGGGATCAGTCGATGTCGGGCGCGCCTTCGGGGCGGCGCGGGCCGTGGCCACCCCGCCCCGGCTTGCGCTGCCCGCCGCCGCCCGGGCCGCGTGCAGCGGGTCCGCGGGGCCCTGCCGGGCCGCGGGGGGCGCTGCCGGGACCGCGCGGACGCCGCGGCGGGGCCACCTTGGAGCCGGTCTCGACGCCTTCCGGCACGTACCAGCTGCGGAACGCGCCCGAGGCATTGTCGACGCCGCCGGCCGTCGCCTTCGGGCCACGGGGCTTGCCGGCGTAGGGCTTGCTCTGGCCGGGTTTGGCCGGGCGCTCGCTCCGGGGCTTGGCCGCTCCGGCGGCACGGTCGCCCCAGGGCTTGGCGGCACCCGTGGCGTCAGGTTTCTTGCCAAACGGCTTCTTGCCAAAAGGCTTCTTGCCGAACGGCTTGCCGGGTGGGCGCGGGCCGCGGCTCTCTGGCGGTGCGTCGCTGCCCATCGGGCCGACGAAGGCCTTGGCACCCTTCTTGCCGTAGACCTTGCCGCCGGGCCGGCCGCGGCCGCGGGCCGGGCGCTCCTCGCGGATGTGGTCGAAGCGGCGCAGCTCGCGTTCCTCCTGGTCGAGCGCGCTGTTGACGTAGGCCGGGCCGCGCTGGTCGCGGCGCACCTCGATGGCCTGCCGGGTGGCGCGACGCTGGCCGATCACCGGCTGCAGGGTCAGCACCGGGGCCTGGTCGGCCAGCTTGAACCGGCGGCGCAGGGCTTCGACGTCCTCGGGCGCCATCTCGGTGCTGTGGCCGCGCAGCAGCTCCCTCGGCAGCACGACGTTGCCGTAGCGCACGCGTTTCAGGCGGCTGACCTGGAAGCCCTGGCTCTCCCACAGGCGGCGCACCTCGCGGTTGCGGCCTTCCTTGAGGACGACGCGGAACCAGGCGTGCGAATCGCTGCTGCCGATCGCCTCGATCTCGTCGAACTTGGCCGGACCATCGTCGAGTTGCACGCCGCGCTTCAGCCGCTCGACGACGGCGTCGGGCACCTCGCCATGGATGCGGCAGACGTATTCGCGCTCGATCTCGCCCGAGGGGTGCATGAGCGCGTTGGCGAGTTCGCCGTCGGTGGTCAGCAGCAGCAGGCCGGTGGTGTTGATGTCGAGGCGGCCGACCGCGATCCAGCGCGCGCCCTTCAGGCGCGGCAGGGCCTCGAACACGGTCGGGCGACCCTCGGGGTCCTCGCGGGTGGTGACGACGCCCTCGGGCTTGTTGTACAGCAGCACCGCCGGCGGCTCGGTCAGGGCGGTGGCGATGAAGCTCTTGCCGTCCAGTTCGACGCGGTCGCCGCCGCGGATGCTGCGGCCGATGTCGGCGGCCTCGCCGTTGACCCGGATCTCGCCGCGGCCGATGCGCTCCTCGAGCGCGCGCCGCGAGCCGAGGCCGGCCTGGGCCAGCACCTTGTGCAGGCGTTCTTCGATGGCGGGGACGGCCGGGTGGGCCTCGCGCTTCAGCGAGAGGGTCTTGCGTGGGGTGTCGTTGGTCATCGGGCTCAAGGCATGCGGCCGGAGGCCGCGTTGTCGATCTCGTCGGGGGTGGGGGCGGGCGTCGTCGCGACGTCGCCATCGGCGAGGGCCTGCGCGGGCAGGGGCTCCTCGAGGGGCAGTTGTGGCTCGAACTCGCCGAGGTCGCGGATCTCCGCCAGCGGCGGCAGTTCGTCCAGCGACTTCAGGTTGAAGTGGTCGAGGAAGGCGCGGGTGGTGCCGAACAGCTCCGGGCGGCCGGGCACGTCGCGGTGCCCGACCACGCGGATCCACTCGCGCTCCTCGAGCGTCTTGATGATGTTGGCGTTCACCGCCACGCCGCGGATCGCCTCGATCTCGCCGCGGGTGATCGGCTGGCGGTAGGCGATCAGGGCCAGGATCTCCAGCGTGGCCCGGGTGTAGCGTGGCGGCCGCTCGGCGAACAGCCGGCCGACCCAGGGTTGCACCTCGCGGCGCACCTGGTAGCGGAAGCCCGAGGCCACCTCGACCAGCGCGACGCCGCGCCCGGCGCAGGCCTCCTGCAGGGCGGAAAGCGCCTGCTCGATGCTGCCCCGCGGGGCCGGCTGGCCGTCCGGGAACAGGGCGTAGAGCTGGGCCACGCTGAGCGGCTGCGGTGCGGCCAGCAGGGCCGCCTCGACGACGCGCTGGACCAGGGCGTGGTCGCCCGGGGCGGATTCTTCCGGTGGTGCCGGCCGTTCGAATTCGGCCGGGGTGTCTTCGCTGTTCATCGGGTTCGCGGTGGGGTGGAATCAGGCCGGTTCGAGGCCGTGCTCGCTCTCGGTCGGGCCGGCGTCCTTGTCGAGGCCGGCGGCGAGGGCGCGCAGGTGGATCGGGGACAGCGGCGCCTCCTGCACGATCTCGACGAGGCGCTCCTTGGCCAGTTCGAGGATGGCGAGGAAGGTCACCACCACGCCGAACCGGCCTTCCGCGGGATCGAACAGGGCGGTGAACTCGGCGAAGGCACCGCCGGAGAGCCGTTCCAGCACCTCGCCCATGCGCTGGCGGACGCTCAGAGTCTCGCGGCGGATGGCGTGGTGGCTGAACAGCTCGGCGCGCCGCAGCACGTCGCGCAGGGCCAGCAGCATCTCGCGCAGGTCCACCCGCGGCGGCTCGGCGCGCTCCGTCTTCGCCCCCGGGTCGGCGTGCGCCACCACGCCGTCGCGTTCCAGGCGGGGCAGGGCGTCGAGGTCCTCGGCGGCCTTCTTGAAGCGCTCGTACTCCTGCAGCCGGCGCACCAGCTCGGCGCGCGGGTCGGCCTCGAGGCCTTCCTCGACCGGCGGGCGCGGCAGCAGCATCCGCGACTTGATCTCGGCGAGGATGGCAGCCATGACGAGGTATTCGGCGGCCAGTTCGAAGCGCAGTTCGCGCATCACCTCGATGTAGCCGATGTACTGGCGGGTGATCTCGGCGACCGGGATGTCGAGGATGTCGAGGTTCTGCCGGCGGATCAGGTAGAGCAGCAGGTCGAGCGGACCCTCGAAGGCCTCGAGGATGACCTCGAGCGCGTCCGGCGGGATGTAGAGGTCCTGCGGCATCTGCAGCACCGGCTGCCCGCGGACGATGGCCAGCGGCATCTCCTGCTGCTGCGGCGGGACCGGGAACGCCTTGCCGGTCGTCGGGGACTCTGCTGCGGCTTGGACCACGGGCCCTCCGGGCACGGGATGCGGGATGGCGCGGTCAGTCCGCGGCCACGGGTTGGAAGCCCTGCCGCACCACCTCGGGGGTGGGCAGGGTGCAATCGATGATGCTGGTCGGGCCGGGAGGGCAGTGTCCGGCGTCCAGCATCACATCGACGGCGTTCAGCCAGAGATCGGCGACCTCGTCGGCCTCGTGGCCGAGGAAGGGCGCCTCGTCGGCATCCACGCCGGGTGCCCGCAGCGTGGTCGAAAGCAGGACCACGCCGCAAGCCTCGAGCAGGGCCTGTGCCACCGGATGCGCGGGGATGCGGATCCCGATGTCGCGCCGCTTGCCCCGGGTGGCCTGCTTCAATCGGTTCGGGAGCTGCCCGGAGGCCGGCAGGAGGAAGGTGACGGGGCCGGGACTCAAGCGACGCAGCAGCCGGAAGGCCGGGTCATCGAGCCGGGCAAGCCGGCTTGCATCACTGATCGAGCGGCAGAATAAGGTGAACGGGTGGTGCTTGTCCAGCTGCCGGAGCCGCCGCACGCGCTCCTCGGCACCGCTGCCGTCGAGCGACCAGACCAGGGCGTAGCCGGCGTCGGTGGGGCAGAGCACCAGCCCGTCGTCGGCCAGCCGGCGGGCGCAACGGTCGATCTGCCGCGGCGGCGGCGTCAGCGGATGGACCGGAAGGCGCAGGCCGTCGCCGGCCAGATGGTTCGAATGCATGGGGTCCCGGTGGGTGCAGCAGCTAGACTGTCGCCATGAGCATGCCCGATCCCGCCCGCCGAATGGCCGCCATCGAAGCCCGGCTCCGGCAGGCCCTGGCCCCGCAGGAGCTGGTGCTGGCCGACGAGAGCCACCGCCATCGCGGCCACGCCGGCGCCGCCGACGGCCGCGGCCACTACCGCCTGCGCATCGTCAGCCCGCAGTTCGCCGGGCTGGCCCCGATCGCCCGCCACCGCACGGTCTACGCGGCACTGGGGGCGCTGATGGCGACCGACATCCACGCCCTGTCCATCGAGGCCCTAGCCCCGGGGGAAGCCGGCACCGCGTGAAGCCGGCCGCCGCCGGCGCTACACTGGCCGGATGCGCCTTTCCGCCATCCGGCTCGCCGGCTTCAAGAGCTTCGTCGACCCGACCACCCTGCACCTGCCGACCAACATGACCGGCGTGGTCGGGCCGAACGGCTGCGGCAAGTCGAACATCATCGACGCCGTGCGCTGGGTGATGGGCGAGAGCTCGGCCAGCCGGCTGCGCGGCGACTTGCTGACCGACGTGATCTTCTCCGGTTCCTCCTCGCGCAAGCCGGTCTCGCAGGCGACCGTCGAACTGGTGTTCGACAACAGCGACCAGGCCATCGGCGGCGAGTACGCCAAGTACAACGAGATCTCGGTCAAGCGCCTGGTCTCGCGCGACGGGCAGTCGAGCTACTTCCTCAACGGTGCCCGCTGCCGCCGCCGCGACATCACCGACCTGTTCCTCGGCACCGGCTTGGGTCCGCGCAGCTACTCGATCATCGAGCAGGGCATGATCTCGCAGGTGATCGAGGCGAGGCCCGAGGACCTGCGCCTGTTCCTCGAGGAGGCCGCCGGCATCTCCAAGTACAAGGAGCGCCGCAAGGAGACCGAGAGCCGCATCAAGGGCACCCGCGACAACCTCGACCGCCTGAACGACCTGCGCGAGGAGATCGACAAGCAGCTCGAGCATCTCAAGCGACAGGCCCGCGCCGCCGAGCAGTACCAGGCCCTGCAGGCCGAGCACCGGGAGAAGGACGCGCAGCTGAAGGCGCTGGAGTACCGCCGCCTGCGGCGCGAAGCCGAGGCGCTCGGCGCCACCCTGCAGGACGACGAGACTCGGCTGCAGGAGCTGCTGGCCGAGCAGCGCGCGGCGGAAGAGCAGGGCGAACTCACCCGCGAGCAGCATGCCGAGGCCAGCCAGGCCCTCGGCCGGGCGCAGGCCGAGAGCTACCGCATCGGCGGCGAGCTGGCGCGCATCGAGCAGCAGATCCAGCACCAGCGGGAGCTGAAGCGCCGGCTCGAGACCGCCCGCGCCGAGGCCGACGAGGCACTGGCCGAGGTGATGCACCACATCGAGGCCGATGCCGCCCAGCTCCTCCGACTCGAGGAACAGGTGGCCGAGGCGGATCCGCGGCTGGCGATGCTGCGCGACGGTGACGAGGAGCGGCAGGCTTCGCTGCGCGATGCCGAGACCCGGCTGGCCGACTGGCAGCGGCGCTGGGACGAGTACGCGCGCGCCCATGCCGAGGCCTCCCGCGCGGCCGAGGTGGAACGCACCAAGATCGAGTTCCTCGAACGCCAGGCGCTGGAGGCCGACCGCCGCCGCGAGGCCCTGGCCACGGAGCGCGCCGGCCTCGACTTGGCCACGCTCGGCGAAGCCGTCGAGACCCTCGCCCTCGAACACGAGACCAAGCGCGCCGGGCTCGATGCCCTGGCCGAGATCCTCGAAGGCAAGAAGGCCGCTCTGCTCGAGCTGCAGGAGCAGCAGCGCCAGGCGCAGGCCGAACTCGCCGAGGTGCGCAAGGCCATGCAGGCCGCCAAGGGCCGGATGGCCTCGCTGGAGGCCCTGCAGCACGCGGCGCTCGGCCAGGAGAAAAGCGGCGCGCTCGACTGGCTCGAGGCCCACGGGCTGGCCGGGCTGCCGCGCCTCGGCGAGGTGCTGGAAGTCGAACCGGGCTGGGAAACCGCCGTCGAGACCGTGCTCGGGCACCTGCTCGAAGCCGTCGTCCACGACAACGCCGGCGGCTTCCGCGAGGCCATCGCGCAGCTCGCGCAGGGTCGTGTGGCGCTTGTCGATGCCGCGCCGGAACCGGCCACCGCCGGCGGCGCCGGGCTGCCGCCCACCAGCGGCCGCCTCGCAGAGAAGGTCCGCGGGCCGCACGCGGTGCGCACCCTCCTGGCCCGCTTCCATGCCGTCGATTCGATCCATGACGCCGAGGCCGCCGCCCGCCGCTCGCGGCTCGGCGACGGCGAGGCGCTGATCGACCGCGCCGGCGTCTGGGAAGGCCCGGGCTTCCTGCGCTTCAACAAGAGCGGCGAGGCGCAATCCGGCGCGCTGGCCCGCGAGCGCGAGATCCACGCGCTGCGCCAGTACATCGCCGGGCTGGCGGCACGCGAGCAGGCGCTGGTGGAAGGCCAGCACGCGCATCGCGACGCCCTGCGGGTCGCCGAGCAGGCCCGCGAGGACGCGCAGCGGACGCTCTACCTCGCCCATCGCAGCGTTTCGGAGATGGGCGGCCAGTTGCAGGGCCTGAAGGGCCGGCTGGAAACCGCGCAGGCCCGCATGCAGGCCGTCGAGGCCGAACTGGCGCGGATCGCACGGACGATGGAGGACGGGCAGGCCGAGGTGCGCGAGGCGCGCGGCCGGCTGGAGGTCGCCACCGGGCGCATGGGCGAGCTCGAGGCCCAGCGCCACGCTCTGGAGAACGAGCGCCGCCAGTTCACCGAGCAGCGCGAGATCGCGCGGATGTCGGCCCGCGAAGCGCGCGAGGCCGCGCACCAGCTGGCGCTCGCCCTCGAGGCCCAGCGCACCCGCGTCCACGCCTTGCAGCAGTCGCTGGGCCGCCTGCGCGCGCAGCAGGCGCAGCTGGCCGCCCGCCGCGACGAACTGGCGGCGCAGCTGCAGGACGGCGACGCCCCGATCCACACCCTCGGCGGCGAGCGCCAGCTGCTGCTCGAGCAGCGCCTGATCGCCGAGAAGGACCTCGCCGCCGCCCGCGCCAAGCTCGATGGCATCGAACAGGAACTGCGCGGCCAGGAGCACCGGCGCCAGCAGCGCGACCAGGCCGCGCTGGCCCAGCGCGAGCGCATCGCGCAGCGCCGGATGGAAGCGCAGGCCCTCGAGATCAAGGCCCAGCAGCAGGTCGAGGCGATCGCCGGCGCCGGCCTCGAACTCGATGCCGTGGTCGCCGCCCTGCCGGACGACGCCAGTCCCGAGGCCTGGACGCGCGCCATCGCCGAGCTCGAGGGCAGGATGCGGCGGCTGGAGCCGGTGAACCTCGCCGCCATCCAGGAGTACGCCGAGAAGTCCGAGCGCAAGGCCTACCTCGACACCCAGAACGCCGACCTGGTCGCCGCGCTGGAGCAGCTGGGGGACGCCATCCGCAAGATCGATCGCGAGACCCGCGGTCGCTTCAAGGAGACCTTCGACCGCGTCAACGCCGGCGTGCAGGAGCTGTTCCCGCGCCTGTTCGGCGGTGGCCACGCCTACCTCGAGCTCACCGGCGAGGACCTGCTCGACACCGGCGTGGCGATCATGGCCCGCCCGCCGGGCAAGCGCGTTTCCAACATCACGCTGTTGTCGGGCGGCGAGAAGGCATTGACCGCGGTGGCACTGGTGTTCGCGATCTTCCGCCTGAACCCGGCGCCGTTCTGCCTGCTCGACGAGGTCGACGCGCCGCTCGACGAGGCCAACGTCGGCCGCTTCTGCTCGCTGGTCACGGAGATGAGCGAGAAGGTGCAGTTCCTCTTCGTCAGCCACAACAAGGCGACCATGGAGGCGGCCAGGCAACTCGCCGGCGTCACCATGCGCGAGCCGGGCGTGTCGCGCCTGGTCTCCGTCGACCTCGCCGAGGCCACCCGCCTCGCCGGTGCGGCATAATCCGGCCGCCTTGCCTCTGGAGCCCCTGGATGGACCTGACCGGCCTGAGTGAAGCCACCGTCCTGCGCCTGGCCATCGCTGCCGCCGTGCTGGTCCTTCTCGCCGTGATCTGGCTCACCGGCCGCAAGAAACCCGACCAGGGCGTGCGCCGCGAACCCGGCGAGATCGATCCGTCCTCCCGTAGCGCGGCCCTGGCCGCGGGCTTCCCCGAACCCCGCCGCCGCGAGCCGACCTTCGGTGGTCCTGCCTTCACCCCGGAGGACCCCGACGAAGGCCCGGGACCCGGCTCGCCGTCCCCCGCGGCCGCGCCATCCGCGGCCGGCCGCTCCAGCCTCGGGGCCCGCCCCGAGGTCGCCTTCGATCGCATCGTCACCCTGTTCCTCGCCGCTCGCGCCGGCGAGACCCTGCACGGCCCCGACATCGTGGTCGCTTGCGAGAAGGCCGGCCTCGCCTACGGCCACATGGGCATCTTCCACCGCCTCGACGACCAGCATCCGGAGCGTGGCCCGATCTTCAGCCTCGCCAACCTGGTCAAGCCCGGCGCCTTCGACCTCGAGCGCCTGCACGAGATCCGCACTCCGGGCCTGAGCCTGTTCATGACCTTGCCCGGCCCCCTGCCGGCGCTGGATGCCTGGGAGGCCCTGCTGCCGGCCGCGCAGCGCATGGCCGAACTGCTCGATGCCGTGTTGCTCGACGAGGAGCGCAACGCCATCGGCCGCCAGCGCATCGCCCACATCCGCGAGGAGATGCGCGCCTACGACCGCAAGCGCGACGCCCAGCACATCCGCTTCTGATCCGGGCACGGGATCCGAATGAGCGTTCCTGACCGCATCGCCGAACTGCGCCGGCGGATCGCCGACGCCGACCGGGCCTACTACCTGCTCGACGCGCCGACCGTCCCCGACGCCGAGTACGACCGCTGGATGCGCGAGCTGCAAGGGCTGGAGGCCGCGCACCCGGCGCTGGTCACGCCCGAAAGCCCGACGCAGCGCGTCTCCGGCCGGCCCTCGGCGGCCTTCGCCGAGGTGCGGCACGCGCTGCCGATGCTGAGCCTGCAGAACGCCTTCACCGAGGCCGAGGTGGCCGATTTCGTGCGGCGGATCGTCGAAGCCACCGGCGAGGCCCGTCCCGCCTTCTCGGTCGAACCGAAGATCGACGGCCTCGCCGTCAGCCTGCGCTACGAGGACGGCCTGCTGGTGCAAGGCGCGACCCGCGGCGACGGTGCCCGCGGCGAGGACGTGACCGCCAACCTGCGCACCCTGCGCTCCATCCCGCTGGCCCTGCGGATGCCCGCCGGCGAACCGCCACCGGCGGTGCTGGAGGTGCGCGGCGAGGTGTTCATGCCGAAGGCGGCCTTCGAGCGTTTCAACGCGGAGGTGATCGCCGCGGGCGGCAAGCCGCTGGCGAACCCGCGCAACGGCGCCGCCGGGTCGCTGCGCCAGCTCGACCCGGGCATCACCGCGAAGCGGCCGTTGGCCTTCTTCGCCTACGGCATCGGCGAGGTGCGGGGCTTCGCCCTGCCGGCCACCCATTCCGCCCTGCTGCGGGCGCTGGGCGCGCTCGGCCTGCCGCTTTCGCCCGAGATCGACGTCGCCCAGGGCCTCGACGGCGTGCTGGCCTACCACGGGCGCATCGCTGCCCTGCGCGACGTGCTGCCCTACGACATCGACGGCGTGGTCTACAAGCTCGACCGGCTGGACCTGCAGGAAAAGCTCGGCTTCGTCGCGCGCGCGCCGCGCTGGGCCATCGCCCACAAGTTCCCGGCGCAGGAGGAGCTGACGATCCTCGAAGGCATCGACGTGCAGGTCGGCCGCACCGGCGCGATCACGCCGGTGGCGCGGCTCAGGCCGGTGCGGGTGGGCGGCGTGACCGTCACCAACGCCACCCTGCACAACGCCGACCAGATCGCCCGGCTCGACGTGCGCATCGGCGACACCGTGGTGGTGCGCCGCGCCGGCGACGTCATCCCGGAGGTGGCGCGGATCGTGCCGGAACGCCGCCCGTCCGGCCCCGACGGCCAGCCACTGCAGCCGCCGTTCGTCCTGCCTTCCGCCTGCCCCGAGTGCGGCTCGGCGATCGAGCGCCCCGAGGGCGAGGCGGTGGCCCGCTGCAGCGGCGGCCTGGTCTGTCCGGCGCAGCGCAAGCAGGCGCTGCTGCATTTCGCCTCGCGGCGGGCCATGGACATCGAGGGCCTGGGCGAGCGGCTGATCGAGGACCTGGTCGACTTCGGCCCGGTGCGCAGCGTCGCCGACCTCTACACACTCACGCTCGACGACCTGCTGGCGATGAAACGCCGCGCCGAGGCCCGCGATGGCGTCACGCCGGAGACGGTGAAGCAGGGCAAGATCGCCACCCGCTGGGCCGAGAACCTGCTGGGCGGCATCGACCAGAGCCGGAACACCACGCTCGAACGCCTGCTGTTCGCGCTCGGCATCCGCGATGTCGGCGAGGCGACGGCCAAGCAGCTCGCCCGCTGGTTCGGTTCGCTCGATGCGCTGATGGCGGCCGACGTCGAGGCGCTGCTGGCGGTGCCCGACGTCGGGCCGGTGGTGTCGGCGAGGATCGCCGGCTTCTTCGCGCAGCCCCACCACCGGGCGCTGGTCGAGCGGCTGCGCAGCCACGGCGTCCACTGGCCGGAAGGGCCGCCGCAGCGCACGGCGGAAGGCCCCTTGGCCGGTCGGACGGTCGTGCTCACGGGCGGGCTGTCGGCGATGGGCCGGGACGAGGCCGGCGCGCATCTCGAAGCGCTCGGCGCGAAGGTGGCGGGCAGCGTGTCGAAGAAGACCTCGCTGGTCGTCGCCGGCGAGGCGGCGGGCAGCAAGCTCGCGAAGGCCCGCGAACTGGGGATCGAGGTCTGGGAGGAAGCCACCCTGCTCGATTTCCTGCGCCGCCACGGGCGGCTGGCGGGGCCATGAACGGCAGCGGCGGGCGGCAGCCCACGGCCGCCGCCCCGGTCTCCGGTGCTGCGCAGGCGGCCCGCCACGAGGCACTGCGCCTGCGCGCCCGCCTCAACGCCATGGTCCGCGGTTTCTTCGCCGCCCGCGGCGTCGTCGAGGTGGAAACACCGGTACTCGGCCGTGCCGGCAACACCGATCCGAACATCGCCAGTTTCGCCCTGGACTCCCGTGGCCCCTTGCACGCCGGTCCGCGCCGCCGCTGGCTGCGGACCTCGCCGGAATTCGCCTTGAAGCGCCTGCTCGCCGAGGGCTTCGGCGACTGCTACGAGCTGGGGCGCGTCTTCCGCGACGGCGAGGCCGGCGGCCGCCACAACCCCGAGTTCACGATGCTGGAGTGGTACCGCGTCGGCTGGGACCACCTGCGCCTCGCCGGGGAGACGGTCGCCCTCGTGCGTGAGGCGCTGGCGCTGGTCGGGCGCGCGCCGGTCGCGCTGCGCGTGCTCGATTTCGCCACCCTCTACCGCGAGGCCTTCGGTTTCGACCCGCACGTCGCCGACCTCGACACCCTGCGGGCGCCGCTGGCCGGCATCGTGATCGATCCCGCTGGCCTCACCCGCGACGACTGGCTCGATTTGCTGATGACGCACCGCCTGCAACCGGCCTTCGCGGCGGACACCATCACCGTCGTGCACGACTGGCCGGCGAGCCAGTGCGCGCTCGCCCGTTTGCGGCCGGGCACGCCGCCGCTCGCCGAACGCTTCGAGCTCTACCTCGGGCCACTGGAGCTGGCCAACGGCTACCACGAGCTCACCGACGCCAGTGAGCAGCGTGCGCGCTTCGAACGCGACCTCGCCGTGCGCCGTGCCCGCGGTGCGCCGCTGCCACCGATCGACGAGGCGCTGCTGGCCGCCCTGCCGACGCTGCCGGCCTGCGCCGGCGTGGCGCTCGGCCTCGACCGCCTGCTGATGGCCATGCTGGGCAGCGACCGCATCGCCGACGTGCTGGCGTTCGATTTCCGTCGAGCCTGAGGGCAGGGACGACCCACCTGAACGCCGGGCATCGGCCGTCCGTCCCGGTTTACCGGGCGCTGCCCGGTTGCTCGGCGATTCATCGCGGCGCGGGGATGCTCATGCCACCACCCGCGTGCCCCGGAGGGCGTCCCGATGTCTGCGCCACGCTGCGTTCCTTCCCTCGCCACCCCGGGCCTGCTGGCCCTCGCCCCCCCGGGCCTGTTGACCCTCGCCGCCCTGGGGTTCCTGGCCCTTGCCGCTCCTGCCGCCATGGCCTGGTCGACGGGCCCCACCTTCGACTGCTCCAGCAACGACCGCCGCACCGTGCATTGCCCGGTCGACACCCGGGGTGGCGTGGTGCTGCTGCGCCAGCATTCGCGGGCTCCCTGCATCGAGGGCGACAGCTGGGGCTGGGACCGGCGCGGGGTCTGGGTCAGCGCGGGCTGCCGCGGCGAATTCGCGGTGGGCGGCGGCGGGTACGGCCCTCCCGGCCACGGTGGCGGCTGGCATGGCGCACCGGGCTGGGGTGGCGGGCCGGGCTGGACCGGTGGGCCGGGTCGCCGCGTCTGCGAGAGCATCGGCCAGCAGACCGCCTGGTGCCCGATGGACACCCGGCGCGGCGTGTGGCTGGTGCAGCAGTTCTCGCGCGCGGCCTGCATCGAGGGCCGCACCTGGGGCTGGGACCGGCGCGGGGTGTGGGTGAGCCACGGTTGCCGCGCGGAGTTCGAATCGGCCGGCCCCGGCGGCGGGCCGGGCTGGGGGCATGGGCCGGGCCCCGGCTGGGGCGGTGGGCCGGGCTGGGCCCCACCACCGCAGACCGTCCGTTGCGAGTCAAGCCGGGGGCGGGTGCAGTATTGCGCGGTCGGGCCGGTGCGCAGCATCCGCCTGCAGCGCCAGCTCTCCCGCGGCGAGTGCCGCGAGGGCTACAGCTGGGGTTGGGACCGCGGGATGCTGTGGGTCAGCCACGGCTGCCGGGGCGAGTTCGTCGTCTGGTGAGGACGGCGTCCCCCGGAGTGGTGTGAGCCCTCGGGTTTTCCGACGGGGTCGCCATTGCCTCACGCAGCCATTGTCCGCCCCAGCGGCTGGCGAGCCGGAGCGGCGGCAGGGCCAGTGCGAGGGCTTCCGCGCTGAAGGTCCGCAGCGTGGCCGGGGCGATCGCGAGGGCCTCGCCGAGGGGGGCGGGCAGCCAGTCCATGCCGGCCAGCCGCACCCGGCACACCGCATCGGCGTAGCGCCCGGCGGCCCAGGTGACCGCCACCGCCCGCATCGTCCCGGCCAGCAGCGGTTCCAGCGCGGTGTAGCGCAGCAGCGGGCGCACCAGCGGGGCCGGCAGCCAGTCGCCCAGCAGGTCGCGCAGGCCGTCGCGGCGGGTCAGCGGGTGCAGGGCGGCCTGGGTCTCGGCCACCGCCAGCACGCTCTCGATTTCCCAGCGCGCTGCCTTCAGGCCGTGCCGGCGGTAGATCGTGCGCACCAGTTCGCGCCGCACGGTGGCCGGTTTCATGCGTTCGGCGGCGGCCAGCAGCCGGGGCGGGATGATCGGCCGCAGCAGTGGCAGGCCGTGCAGGGCGACCTCGATGGCGGCACCGGCACCGGCGCGGACCGAGGCGGCATGCAGGCGGGCTTCGGTGCCGGCGCTGCTGGCGGCGCTGGCGGCGGGGCGCGTCGGACGACGGGGCATGCGACCGAGCATAGCCGCGCAGGCGGTCGCCGTCGCCTTTGCGGTATCGTCCAGCGCCGCCGTTGACCCGCCCGCCGCCATGCCGCTCGACTACGACCGCCACGACCGCATCCGGCCGATCCAGTGGATGGGCGACCATCTGCTGCTGCTCGACCAGCGCCGCCTGCCCTTCGAGGCGGTGGACCTGCGCTGCGACAGCGCCGCCGAGGTGGCCGTGGCCATCCGCGAGCTCGCCGTGCGCGGCGCGCCGGCGATCGGCATCGCCGCCGCCTGGGGCGTGGTGCTGGCCGGGCAGGGCACGCAAGCGGCCGACGGCGCCGAGGCCGAGCGCCGGATGGCCCCGCAGCTCGAGGCCCTGAACGCCTCGCGCCCGACCGCGGTGAACCTGATGTGGGCGATCCGCCGCATGCGTGGCGTGCTGCGCGACGCGGGAGCCGACTGGCTCGCGGTGCTCGCCGCCGAGGCCGAGGCCATCGCCCGCGAGGATCTCGCCGCCAACCGCCGGATGGGGGCCCTCGGTGCCGCCCTGATCGCGCCGGGCAGTGGCGTGCTTACCCATTGCAACACCGGCTCGCTCGCCACCGCCGGCTTCGGTACCGCACTTGGCGTGATCCGCGCCGGCGTGGCCGAGGGCCGCATCGCCCGCGTCTACGCCGGCGAGACCCGGCCCTGGGGGCAGGGCGCCCGGCTCACCGCCTGGGAACTCCAGCAGGACGGCATCCCGCCCACCCTGATCGCCGATTCCGCCGCCGCCCACCTGATGAGGGCCGGGGCCGTGCAGTGGCTGATCGTCGGTGCCGACCGCATCTGCGCCAACGGCGACACCGCGAACAAGATCGGCACCTACGCCCATGCGATCGCGGCGAAGCATCACGGCGTCAAGGTGATGGTGGTGGCACCCTCCTCGACGGTCGATATGGCGACCGCGCACGGCGATGCCATCGAGATCGAGCTGCGCGAGGCCCGCGAACTGCTCTACGCCGGCGACCGGCGGGTGGTGGCGGAAGGGGTCGAGGCCTGGAACCCGGTGTTCGACGTGACCCCCGCCGGGCTCATCGACGTGATCGTGACCGAGAAGGGCGTCATCGAAGGCCCGGACGAGGCCCGGATGCGGGCGGTTTTCGCCGTGTAAGTGATTGATTTCCGGGAAGAACGGACCGGCATCGAGGCCGCCGTTCTGCTACACTCGGGACTTTCGCCCAGCGCCTGAGCCCGATGTCCGACCCCGCCAAGGAAATCATCCCGGTCAACCTCGAAGACGAGATGCGCAGGAGCTACCTCGATTACGCCATGAGCGTGATCGTGGGCCGCGCCCTCCCCGATGTCCGGGACGGCCTGAAGCCCGTCCACCGCCGCGTGCTGTTCGCCATGGACGAGCTCGGCGCGCACAGCAACAAGCCCTACTACAAGTCGGCGCGCATCGTCGGCGACGTCATCGGCAAATACCACCCGCACGGCGACACCGCCGTGTACGACACGCTGGTGCGCATGGCGCAGCCGTTCTCGCTGCGCTGCATGCTGGTCGATGGCCAGGGCAACTTCGGCTCGGTGGACGGCGATGCGCCGGCGGCGATGCGCTACACCGAGGCGCGGATGTCGCGCATCGCCCACCAGATGATGGCCGACATCGACAAGGACACGGTCGATTTCCAGCCCAACTACGACGAGAAGGAACTCGAGCCGACGGTGCTGCCGACGCGCTTCCCGAACCTGCTGGTCAACGGTTCGGCGGGCATCGCGGTGGGCATGGCGACCAACATCCCGCCGCACAACCTGGGCGAGGTCATCGACGCCACGATCGCCCTCATCAACGACCCGCAGGCCGGCATCGCCGACCTCATGCAGCACATCCCCGGCCCGGATTTCCCCACCGGCGGCATCATCAACGGCGCGGCCGGCATCCACGCCGCCTACCACAGCGGCCGTGGCCGCGTGCGCGTGCGCGCCCGGGCCGAAATCGAAGTGGCCGCCAACGACCGCGAGGCCATCGTGGTCACCGAGCTGCCCTACCAGGTCAACAAGGCGCGGCTGATCGAGAAGATCGCCGAGCTGGTCAAGGAGAAGAAGCTCGAGGGCATCGCCGAGCTGCGCGACGAGTCCGACAAGGACGGCATGCGCGTCTACATCGAGGTCAAGCGAGGCGAGTCGGCCGAGGTGGTGCTGAACAACCTCTACGCGCAGACGCCGATGGAGTCGGTGTTCGGCATCAACATGGTGGCCCTGGTCGATGGCCGCCCGCAGATCCTCAACCTCAAGCAGTTCCTCGAGGCCTTCATCCGCCACCGCCGCGAGGTGGTGACCCGGCGCACGATCTTCGAACTGCGCCGTGCCCGCGACCGCGCCCACATCCTCGAAGGCCTGACCGTCGCGCTCGCCAACATCGATACGATGATCGAGCTGATCAAGACCTCGGAAAGCCCGGCAGTGGCCAAGGAGCGCATGCTCGGCCGCACCTGGGAGCCGGGCCTCGTCAGTGCGCTGCTTGGCGCGGCGGGCTCGGAAGCCTCGCGCCCCGAGGACCTGCTGCCGGGCTACGGCCTGGTCGACGGCGGCTACCGGCTCTCCGAGGCCCAGGCCAAAGAGATTCTGGAAATGCGCCTCTCGAAGCTCACCGGCCTCGAGCACGAGAAGCTCACCGACGAGTACAAGGCGCTGCTCGACACCATCCGCGGCCTCATCGGGATCCTCGAGGACCCGGAGGTGCTGCTGCAGGTCATCCGCGACGAGCTGCTGGCGGTGAAGGAGGAGTTCAACGATTCCCGCCGCACCGAGATCCGTGCCAGCGAGGAGGACCTCGACATCCTCGACCTGATCGCGCCGGAGGACGTGGTCGTCACGCTGTCCCACACCGGCTACATCAAGCGCCAGCCGGTCACCGCCTACCGTGCCCAGCGCCGCGGCGGCAAGGGTCGCTCGGCGACGGCGGTCAAGGACGAGGACTTCATCGAACGGCTGTGGGTGGTGAACACCCACGACACCCTGCTCGCCTTCACCAGCGCCGGCCGGGTGTTCTGGCTGTCGGTCTACCAGATCCCCGATGCCGGGCCGAACGCCCGCGGCCGGCCGATCGTCAACTGGATCGCGCTCGAGGAGGGCGAGAAGGTGCAGGCGGTGCTGCCGGTGCACGAATACCGCGAGGACCGCTTCGCCTTCTTCGCCACCCGCCAGGGCACGGTCAAGAAGACCCCGCTCTCCGAGTTCGCCTTCCGGCTCGCCAAGGGCAAGATCGCGATCAACCTCGACGAGGGCGACGCGCTGGTCGACGTGCAGGTCACCGACGGCAGCCGCGACGTGATGCTGTTCGCCAGCGGTGGCAAGGCCGTACGCTTCGCCGAAGAGGAGGTGCGTCCCATGGGCCGCACCGCCACCGGCGTGCGTGGCATGAAGCTGGCCGCGGGCGAACACGTGGTCAGCCTGGTCGTGGTCGACGGCGAGGGCGACATCCTCACCGCCTCCGCCAACGGCTTCGGCAAGCGCACCGGGGTGGCCGAGTACCCGCGCAAGGGCCGTGGCACCATGGGCGTGATCGCCCTGCAGACCAGCGAACGCAACGGGGCCCTGGTCGGTGCCCTGCAGCTTTCCGAGCACCATGACCTGATGTTGATCTCCGACCAGGGCACGATGGTGCGTACCCGTGCCGCCGAGATCGCCCAGGTCGGCCGCAACACCCAGGGCGTGACGCTGATGAAGGTCGCGCCCGGCGAACGCCTGATCGCGCTGGAGGCGATCGAGGCGGTCGATGCCGAGGCCGAGGACGGCGAGGCCGCTGCCGAGGCCGCCGGCACCGACTGACGCCGACTGACGCCGTGCACGCCGCGACCCGCGGCGGGCCGAACCCCCACGGAGTGCCGATGCCGCGCCACGCCTTCCCCGCCGTCCTCCTGCTGCTCGCCGCGCTGCTCGCGCCGCCCGCCGTCGCGACCGCCGCGGCGGACCCGGCCGATGCCCCCGTCGCCGCCACCACGGCGGATCCCGCCGATGCCCTGGCCCGCGCCCGCGACGCCGTGCTGCCGCATGTGGTCAGTATCCTCGTGGTGCGCGAGGACTTCGCCGACGGCGAATCCAAGCTCAGCGTCGGCAGCGGCAGCGGCACCGTGATCGACCCGCGCGGCCACGTCGTCACCAATGCCCATGTCACCGACCGCGGCCGCAGCTTCCGGGTGGTGTTCGGCGACGGCCGCGAGCGCGAGGCGAAGCTCGTCGGGCAGGACACCGCCGCCGACATCGCCGTGCTGCGCGTGCTCGGCGAGCCGCTGCCGATGCCGCATGCCCGCTTCGCCGCAGCCCCGAAGCTCGCCCCCGGCGACACGGTGGTGGCGATGGGTGCGCCCTGGGGGCTTTCGAACTCGCTCTCGGCCGGGGTGGTGAACAATCCGCGCCGGCTCCTCGTCTCGCTGTTCGAGGACGAGGCCGACTACGAGGACCGGCTCGCCGAGGACGTCCCGACCGGCCGCTACTACGCCTGGATCCAGCACGATGCCGCCATCGCGCCGGGCAATTCCGGCGGCCCGCTGGTCGATCGCAATGGCGAGGTGGTCGGGGTCAACACCCGCGGCATGCTGTTCGGCGGCGACCTCGCCTTCGCCATCCCGGCCGAGGATGCCCGCGCCGTCGCCGAGGCGCTGATCGCCCATGGCCGGGTCCAGCGCAGCAGCCTCGGCCTGCGCCTGCGCTCGCTGCGCGGCACCGGCCACGCCGACGGCGTGCTGGTCAACGCGGTGCAGAAGGGCGGGGTGGCCGACCGCGCCGGCCTGCGGCCGGGCGACCGCCTGCTGCGCCTCGACGCGCTGGCGCTCGACGCGCCGCAGGCGGTCGACGTGCCGGCGATCCAGCGCCGCATCGCCGAACTGCCGGCCGGGCAAGCGGTCCGGGTGCAGGTGGCGCCGGCCGAGGGCGGCCCGGTCCGCACGGTCGAGCTGCAGCCGGTGCCGGCCCCGGTCGCGCCCGGCCCGGCCCGGGCCTTCGCGCCCTTCGGCATGGTGGTGCAGGCCCTGACCCCGGCCATGGCCGAGCGTCGCCGCCTGCCGGTCGACGCCGGCCTGCTGGTTGGCAGCCTGCGCGCCGGCGGCCCGGCCACCACCGCCCGACCGCCGATCCCGGCCGGTGCCGTGCTGCTCACCGCCGACGGCCAGGCGCTGCGCCATCCGGCCGACCTGGCGCCGTGGCGCCGGCCCGTGCGTCCGGCGCGGCCGGTGGTCATCGAGTTCCTGGCCCAGGGCGAGCGCCGCATCGCCGCCCTGGTGCCGAGCTGGGGCGATCGCCGCCGCGACCCGCTGCCGGAACTGCCCAGGGCCTGGGCTGGCATCGAAGTGCAGCCGGTGCCGCCCTCGCTGGCCGCGCCGCTCGGTCTGCCCGCGGCTGGCTTCCGGGTCACCCGCCTCTACCCCGGCAGCCCGCTGGCGGCGGCCGGCGTGCGCGTCGGCGACCTGCTCGTGGCCCTGCAGGGCGAGCCGCTGCCGGCGCTCAACGACACCCGTGCCGAACTGTTCGCCCAGCGCGTGCGGGAGTTCGAGATCGGCGAGCGCGTGCGCTTCTCGGGCTACCGCGACGGCCGGGCCACCGACTGGCACGCCACCCTGGCCGCTGCGCCGCTGCCGGCGGCGGCCCTGCGTTCGATGGAGCAGCGCCGCCTGCGCACGCAGTTGCGCGAGCTCGGCTTCTTCGACCGGGTGGAGGGCGACCTGCCGCTCGACCAGGCCGGCGTGCTGGTGCAGGCGGTGGAGCCGGGCGGCCCGGCCGGGCTTGCCCACCTGCGGGCCGGCGATGTCATCATCCGCATCGGCGGGCAGCGCATCGACGGCCTCGACAGCGTCGGCCCGGCGCTCGAGGCCGCCGCCGGCGCGGCCGAGCCGGCACGCATCCCGCTCACCGTGCTGCGCCAGGGCGAGGCGCGCATCCTCCAGATCGAACGCCACTGGTTCCAGGAGCCTGCCGGATGATGCGCCTGATGAATCCGTTGCCCGTCCTGCTGCTCGGCCTGCTGCTGGCCGCGGGCCCGTCGCCGGCAGCGCCGCCGGACAACGACCGGACCGATTTCACTGCCACCTACCGGGTGCTGGTCGAGCAGCGCGCCGCCGCCGTGGTGCCGGTGCGCTACGTCATCACCCTGACCGCCGGCGGGCAGGAGCAGCGCAACGAAGACCGCACGCAGGGCGTGCTGGTCAGCGCCGACGGCCTCGTGCTGGTGCCGGCGCGCGCGGTCAGCCTCGATCTCTCGGCGCTCGGACGGGCCCCGCCCGGGGCCGCCGCCGAGGCCCGCTCCAGCGGGTTCCGGGTGCGCCTGCCGGGCAGCGACGAATGGCGCGAGGCCGACCTCGTCACCCGCGACAGCGAACTCGGTCTCGCCTGGTTGCGCGTGCGCGACGCCACCGGCTTGCCCTTCGTCGATTTCGCCGAACTGGCCGAGCCGGCACCGGGGCGGTTCTTCTACACCCTGCTGCGCACCTCCGACGAATGGGGGGCGGTGCCGGTGGTGCGGCCGGGCATGGTGCTCGGCGAGACGCGGGTACCGCGCCGCACCCTGCTGGTCGATGGCATGCCGGGTTTGGCTTTCGATGCCGCCGGACAGCCGATGGGCTTCGTCGATATCGACCTCGCCGCCATGAGCCGGGCGCAGGGGCGGGGCCTCGGCCTCGACCTCGCCGACCTCGTCATGCACATGCTGCCGGCCCGCCGCGTCGCCGCCGCTACGCGGCTGGCCCAGACCCTGCCGCCGGTGCGCCTCGAGGCCGACGCCGCCGAATA